>JAESFI010000036.1_pt1 | contig 245519 bp, 190 predicted proteins | sample 9269361 | NCBI WGS metagenome assembly JAESFI01 (sample SAMN14504119, study PRJNA617095) | algae metagenome | isolation source: Brasilonema angustatum HA4187-MV1 and co-occurring heterotrophs from moss... | place: USA: Manoa Valley, Honolulu, Hawaii | collected 2009-07-20 | reverse complement strand
CCGCATCGACGGTAGCGCCCTGGTTAACAGTAGCCGTTACGTTGCTGGCGGTCTGGGTGATCATGGCCGTATTGCCCACCGATTCAGGAACAGAGACCCCAAAGCTGGCATCCCCGGCACTGGTTCTGCCCTGGTTGACGGTTGCTACCGCATTGTTGACCGCTGAGCCGATCACGTTCTGGCCCGTGAAGCCCTGCATCACAAAGGCCGTGTTGCTGACCGAGTTGTTGGACTGGTTAGTGGTAGCGGTGTTGGTGGTCCCGTTCTGATAGGTTTCGGCTTTGTTGCGACGGCTGTTGTTGTTCTCGTTAATTGCCGCCGTGTTAGCCGCCCCAATCTGAGAGATACCAGCAAAGTTGCCGTCTTCGCCTGGCGCTCCGATCGTGGCTGATACTGAGGTAGCCCCGCCACTTAATCCACTGGGCCCACCGTTCTGATTGATGGTGGCATTGTTGTTAGGCCCACCACTTTGACCGATACCGGCCCGGTTGCCCTGAGAACCGTTGTTCTGATTGATGGTCAGGGTGTTGGCCCCGGTGTTGTTGGGTGTCCCCTGGAAGGTGATGGCGTAGTTGCCATAGTTAACCAGGTTCGGATCGCCGGGTGCCTGGACCTGGTTGATGGCGCCGGTCTGATTAGCGCCAAACTGATTTTGCTGAGCGAACTGCTGCTGGCCCTGTTGATTGATAACTTGGGCGTAGGTAGCCGCAGCAAAGGCCATTAAGGCTGTACTGGTAAGGATGAGTTTTTTCATTAACCTAGTTTTTATATTTAACCAAGCCAAAAGTAGGATATTCCTAGACTCCCTGAAGAAAGTACGTATGAAAATGTATAAAAGATATTGTACGTATTCATAACTAACCGTTTACGAAATTTTCAATAGATAAGTATATCGATGTATGTATCAATTCTCTGGTAGAAAAGAGAAATAGTTGCTTGAAGAATCATTCAGTTCATTCGTATCCTAATGGAGCGTAAGCGGATCGAGCTTATTGAACAAGCCGAGTATTCTTATAATATTGAGTGTATAGCAAGGCTATTTTGGTAACTTTATGCACGACCTAAAACTCCTCTGATTGTATGGTTTGAAAATGCAACAAAATAGTAAACTTGATCCTGAAAACTTTTGGAAAATAGCAAATCGATAAGGGCCATTGTCTAATTATATTCCCTTTTTATTGCTATTCAGCTATTGTTGAAATTACCTTATCTTCAGCTAAACCCAATAAATAGCCGATTTCTTAGCCATTTGCCGGGCTTTATTTGTATGAAGATTAGACCAATAATTTTATTGATAGTATGGCTGAATAAATGGTAACAGATTAAGTATGGCTATGCAGGACAGGTTTTTTAAGGCATCGACAAGATTTATGTAGATAAATAAGGCCTTAACTTTTACAATATAAAATAGGTAATTAAAATGTAAATATTATGCCCGTAAATAACTTACTGAATTACCTTGGCTTTTTAGGGATTATACTACTTATATTTGCGTCGTAAGCATTACACTAACGGTAAAAATAGTATAAAAGGATGAAAGCAAAACAGATCCGGTTCTTTTCACCGACCGAGAATAGCGAAACGAAAAAAGAGAAAAAAGTGACGAAGGTAGTACCTGCTACTGGATACATTTCGGGAACGGGAAAAGTTATTCTCCCCAACAAAACAATCGATCAACTAGGTTTTGATCCGCAAGCAACACGCTTTAAAATCGGTACTCAGGAAGGAAAGCGCAAAATAAAGTCGCTTTATCTGGTTCCGGCAGGTGACGACCAGGAAGGATCATTCGAATTGGAGCAGGCAGCCAAGAATTATGGCATTCCTTTATCGTATATTTTACAGAAAGGCGGCATTAACTTTGCTGATAACAAGCACGATTTTACAGTAAAGCCATTTGAATACGAACCGGGTGTAACAGGTTATGAACTCAAACTAAGTGATAAAGCAGAAAAACCTGAATATACGGGTAAACCACGCGGTCGTAAGCCAAAGATTAAACCAGCTGAAGAATAAGGATATTGAAATAAGTTGATTGCTAGACGTATTATATTACGACTTATAGCAAAAAAACGGATGGTCTATCCGTTTTTTTGCTTTTACTGGCTTATGGCTTATTTAAAGTGTTTTAGGGTTGCTATCTGACTAGTAACGAACTTTACTAATCTGTCTGCCGTATAAATTTTCGCAACAGGTTGATAAGTTAATTGGTATTAATTAATGATACTTATTGCTGTTTTACTGGATTCGTATCTTTTCAAAAGGCTAACTACCGTTATATTAAAAGCTATAGTGAATTCCTTCCACGTTCCGGAGAATAGCGAATAGAAGAGTTTTTGGGGATATATTGTAAGAAATAAAAATGATTTAGATATAAAAAATTGCGCACAATATTTCGCAATATATCCTGATAACAAACAGCGGATTACTAAGTTTTCAATGTATGACCCGTGAGCAACTTGACGGCTTAATTCAGCAGGGTGAAACGGCTCGGCTTGAGTTTAAACGGCAACTATCGTCGGCACAGCGAATTGCCCGAACACTGGCTGCTTTTGCCAATACATCTGGCGGAACACTCCTGATCGGAGTTTCAGACGACCGAAAAATAGTGGGTGTCCCCTCCGAATTTCGTGAAGTGAGCAAAATTGAAGAAGCTACCGAACGATTTGTTGAACCTGCGTTGACGGTTAGCTATGAAACACTTGCGCCGGATGGTCGGAAGGTAATTATCGTTACAGTACAGGAAAGCAATGAGAAACCTCATTATGTTCTTGACGAATCACGCAAACGTACGATATACATTCGAGCGAAAGATAAATCGGTGCCTACCAGTAAATTGATCAGTGCGATGGATGTTGCAAACGCTGAATTTATGAAGCTACCTATGGTGCGGACATTAATCCAGTATCTGCGCCGAAACGATGATATTACACCTAGTAAATTTGCGAAACTGATTAATGTGTCGGACTATCGAGCGACTAAACTGCTGCGTCAGTTTGCCGAGGGCGGTATGCTAATTCTGATCGACAAACCCCGGCCGGTGCGATACGCTCTTAAATTAACCGAGTAACTTTGTGTTTTCGGTTTACGTATGAATCAGCCTATTAATAAGGAAACAATAACGCTTTTTTTTCAGAATTTACAGGATCGTATTTGTCAGGCTTTGGCCGATGCTGATGGTGTCGGACAATTTCGCGAAGATACCTGGGAACGACCGGGCGGTGGCGGTGGGCGCTCGCGGACAATAGCCGATGGAGCTGTTATTGAGAAGGGGGGAGTCGGTTTCTCGGCGGTACATGGCGAAGCTACGGAAGCAACTTTACGTGCACTTAACCTAACGAACCAGAGAGATAATTTACCCACCTTCTACGCAACGGGCGTGTCGATTGTACTGCACCCGCGAAATCCGATGGTGCCTATTATCCATATGAACGTCCGGTATTTTGAAATGAGTACAGGGCATAACTGGTTTGGCGGTGGTATTGATTTAACGCCCATTTACGTAGAAGAAGCTGATGCACGTAGGTTTCATCAACAACTAAAGGACACCTGCGACCGGCACGATTCTGCCTACTATCTGAAATTCAAACCCTGGGCCGATGACTATTTTTACATTCCGCATCGGCAGGAAACGCGCGGTATAGGTGGTATTTTCTTCGATTACCTCAAACCGACAGATGATGCGCATAAGGAAGCTTTATTTGCTTTTGTGCAGGATGTAGGTAATACGTTCGCTCCCATCTATACGCACCTTATGCATCAGAATCGGGATCTACCTTTCGGCGAACGAGAAAAAAACTGGCAGTTGCTGCGCCGGGGCCGCTATGTAGAATTTAACCTGGTTTGGGATCGGGGAACGCGGTTTGGACTGGAGACGAACGGTCGCACCGAATCGATTCTGATGAGTATGCCTCCGCAGGCCAACTGGACGTATGATTTCCGGCCCGAACAGGGCAGCCGTGAGGAGCAAACATTGGCATTACTTCGGAAGGGGGTTGCCTGGGTATGAGCCGTTAATTAGTTCAAAGAAACAGGCCTTCCAGGTGCCAGGATTTGGCTGGATCATAATGCAGATAACCTTGCTGGATAAATAATGGGCTGTCAAAATTGTTGGTGTACAATTGACCGGTTCCCAATCCCTGTGGCAGTAGGTGTTTGAATTGAGCGGTATACTGAGCAATGGCGCTCAGACCGATGTTTGATTCTAGTGCCGACGTAATCCACCAGCCAATGTTGAGCCGGCCGGCCAGTTCAATCCATTCGTCGCAATGTCGTAAGCCGCCCAACAGCGTGGGTTTCAGGATTATGTACTGCGGCTGGATTTTTTTTAGCAGCCGGAATTTGTGCACGTATTCCATCTGGCCAATTAATTCCTCATCGAGCGCGATGGGCAGCGGTGAATGCTGGCACAACTCAGCCATCAGGTCAGGCTGACCGGCTCGAATCGGCTGTTCGATGGAGTGCAGATCAAACGTGGCCAGTCGCTCCAATTTGGTCATAGCTTCCTCGGGTCGGAAAGCGCCGTTGGCATCGACGCGCAGGGTAATCTGATCGGCGGGGAAGCGGGACCGGATCATAGCCAGTAAATCACATTCCTGCTCGAAATCGATAGCCCCAATTTTAAGCTTCAGCGTTGTATAGCCTGCTGCTAACTTTTCCTCAATCTGCTGGCGCATGAACGCCGGACTGCCCATCCAGACTAAGCCGTTGGTAGGTAATGCCCGCTTGCCTTCGGTAAATTCCGAGGGCTGTATAATCCGGTTACCATCACTTAGAAAATCAAGCATGGCGGTTTCAAAACCGAACAAAATACTGGGAAACTCAGGGCTGATTAACTGATTAAGTACGATAGGAATATTCCAGCTGAAGAGCTGTAAATCCAGTTCATTAAATTCCCGGCAATACTGCTGTAACTGAGTCTCAAAATCGGGCCGATCGTCGTAGCTTAAGCCCTTTAATGGACCGCATTCACCGTAACCTTCAACAGTTGGATTTTCGTCGTCGTAAAGCCGGATTAACCAGGATGTTTTTTCCGTGAGTGTGCCGCGCGACGTACCCGCTTCGAAGCGAAAATGCAGCGTGTATTTTAGGTAGTCGGCCTTTAAACTCATTGTTACGGACAGTCAGGGCGGATATTGGCAAAGCCTAAAAGTACTACTTTTGGCTGCTCTAAGCGGCAATATTACGAAATTATTAACTATTCGTTAAGTGGGAAAATGGTTACTCTTTCCAGCCAGTTGGCTATATGGGTTAATTACTGATTTTCGTAATTGGCTGTATGACAAAAAGTTAATGGACGTAATGACGCCTTCTGTCTACACCATTTGTGTAGGTAATTTAACAGTAGGCGGCACGGGAAAAACACCAATGGTCGAGTTTTTGATTAAGCGGTACCAAACCACTCCTGCTAGAACCGACATGGCAAAGCCAACCGCTACCCTAAGCCGGGGGTACGGTCGAAAAACAACTGGCTTCCGCATCGCGACGGATTCCGACACTGCAACTACCATTGGCGATGAACCCCTGCAACTCTACCGACGGTTCAGTCAGCTAGCTCGCATTTGTGTAGGCGAACGCAGGGCTAACGCCATTCAACGCATTCTGCACCAGTACCCGGAAACCATACGGATTTTGCTGGATGATGGATTTCAGCATCGGCCCGTTCAAGCGCATTTGAACATCCTGTTAATGGATTATAATCGCCCATTTTACGACGATTATCCGTTTCCGGTGGGGCGACTGCGCGAGCGACGTCATGGTGCCCGTCGGGCCGATGTCGTTGTCGTAACGAAATGCCCAAACGACCTGTGGGCAACCGAACAGCAACGGATAACCAGCCATATTCAGCCTTATATTCAATCTGATACGCCAGTTTTTTTCGCCGGGCTTCAGTATGGCCATCCTGTGTCGTTTGCCGACCAAAAGCCCGTTACTAATCTTCAAAAAGTAATGTTGGTGTCGGGGCTGGCGAATGCTGCTCCGCTGGAGCAGTACGTCCGGCGACAGTTTCAACTACATTACCACGAACGGTTTCCTGATCATTATGATTACAGTCGGGCAGACCTGGATCGGCTGTTATCAAATTTGCCTTCCAGTACATCGCTGCTAACCACCGAAAAAGACTGGGTTAAGCTGGATGCGCTATTGACGGACCAGGAGCGGGCAACACTTCCTTTATATTATTTATCTATAGCGGTGCAGTTTTTGCCCGGAAACAAGCTGGACTTCACGACGTTTCTGGATAATCATGCTCTTAAAAATTCGTAACAGCGAGCATCATAGCGCGGACGTCCAGCGTTTTGACGTACTTTTGACCTGATGAAGCGGAGTTTTCTTGCCTTATTTTTTTTATTTGGTCTGATAATGACAGGCCGGGCGCAGCAGTTTCCTGGGGCGACACAACTACCCGGCAGTTTTGGGGGAATGCAGGGCCGGCCAGGGTCGACATCAGCTACGACCAGCAACAACGGCATCGACGACTCTACTAAGGTAATCTATGGTCCGAAATCGACACGGTACGTGCTAGAAGACGATATTCTCAATAATCGTCGAAAGCTTTACAATGTCGATACGACGATGGATGATACCCATATGTTTACTTATGTGCAACGGAGCCGGAATCAGTATCAGGATTTAGGCTCGCTCGGCACACCTATACGGCCTGTCTTCTTACAACTGCCTCAGCAACTGGGTGCTCAGTCAGGCTATTATGTGTTTTCTCCGTACGCATACCAGACAATGGGTGTCAAGTATTTTGATACCAAGTCACCTTTTACAGATATGTACCTGGCGCTGGGTGGACGTGACCAGAACATTCTGCGTTTCGATTTTGCTCAGAATATTACACCCCGCTGGAATGCTGGTTTTAACGTGCAGCGGTTTACGGCGCAGAAGCAGTTTGGCACCAGTGGTTCTAACGACCCCTATAAGCTACTGGCACAGAACTGGGGCATTTTGTTACACACGAATTATCGATCAAAAAATGATAAATACACGCTATTGGCTCATTTTATCAACATGAACCATAGCGTGGATGAGCAAGGGGGCGTTTTGCCGGGTCGGTCTGCTGATAGCTCAACCATCGTCCTAAATTATACTGGTGATGCCCGACTGCGAGGGGGCAGTTCTTCGACAATTTATCGACCGCACGGCTGGGAAATCCGGAACGACTGGCATCTTTATCATCAGTATGTGTTGAACAATGGTTTTCAGGCTTACCACCGACTCGACTTCCGAACGCAGAAAAACCTGTACCAGGATGATACGCTATCGTTGAATCGATATGCCGTTTCCCCGCTAGGCGACACCCTCCGCTTTTATCCGACCATCTTGGGCGATACATCGCGGATTCAGGAGCAAACCCGGTTTAGGGTGCTGGAAAACCAGTTTGGACTTAAAGGCATTGCGCAATATAAGGGGGCTGCCTTTAGCTACCGGGCGTATCTGCGCATCCGAAACTATTCGCAGTACACCTATTATAACGTATCCCGTGCTAATTTTAGCGATTACCGGACAACCCGCTTTGAGTCGTTCGTTGGGGGATGGCTGGGTTACTATTTCCCGGATAGTTTATCGCAGGTGACGGCAGAAGCCGAAATTGGCACCGGGGGCAGTTTCCGGGTCCAGGGGCAACTGGAAAGTAAATTTCTGACGGCGGGTGGTTCCATTATGAAAGTTGAGCCGACACTACTATCAGAGCGTTTCCGCAGTAAAGTGTACGTCTGGCCAGATGCTGCCAGGGGCCTTCCTCCCCTAATCGACCGATATTATTATCACGCTTTCGGTCGGTTGAATTTGCACTACAAAAAGCTTCGTGTGCAACCCAGTTTTGATTATTACTTGGTTAATAATTACGTGTATTTCGATACGGCGGGCTACGTCCGGCAGGAAATTTCGCCTATTAACCAGTTTCGGACGGGTTTTGGTTATCAGCTACAGTTTGGTAAGTTTCTCCTGACGGGGCAGGCCTACTACACCCACCAGGTTGGCCCAGATAAGATACGAATTCCGCCGTTCTTCATGAATGCTCGCTTCCAGTACGAGTTTCTGTACGCCAAGGTGCTTTACATTCAGACCGGCGTCGATTTGCATTACAAATCGCCGTATTATGCCGATGCTTACATGCCGGTTACGCAGCAGTTTTACCTCCAGAATCGGCAGCAGGTTGAGGGGTACGTTCTGGCCGATGTATACGCTAACCTGCGGGTTAACCGAACGCGTCTGTTCGTAAAACTTACTCATGCTAACGTGGGGGCACCTACGTCGGGTTATTTTGTGGCCCCTGATTATCTCCAGCTTCGCCGGAGCTTTTCATTTGGAGTCGACTGGTATTTATTTGACTAACTGGAATTCCTGCTTACAGGACGTTGAGGAGGGAGTATAATTTGAAGGTTTGAGATTAAAGAACAGCTCCTGTAATGAGGGCTGTTTTTTATTTATCAAATCATTTTATGAGACAGGCAATTCAGAGTTAAGTCTTTGTGGTGAGATTCTCTGAGAGGATAAAAAGCGCTGCCTGATGTAACGCATAGCCGGTTTTTCTATATAGCAATGTATCAAGTAAGCCACTCCCATCATAATTAGCAAAGTTGCACTTACGTAAAACCATTCACGATTGTACCATTGCTTGAGCCAGCGTATAATATAAGAACCGATAACTTCGTGACTTAAATACAAGGGATAAGAAACTGCTCCTAAAAACAAAAAAAAGCGAGCTGTGAGAAAGGTTAACCATTCCTGTTTTCGAATCAATAAATAAAAAACAAGATAGAAAACCAGGTAGATTCCTACAGGAATGGCAAAATCCGGCCCCGATTGTAAGGCTAGCGCGTTTACCAAAAAACTGCATAGGAGTAACAGCCATAGCTTAACCGAGAAACCATCAACTCTGCTAAGATAAAAGCAAAGACCAGCCACAAAAAAACCGGCATGGGGCAGTATGAATACCTGATTCAAATAATTTCGGAAAGGTAATACCCCCAGTAAAGATAGAGTTGAAAGCAAAAGCCAGCAGAAACAGGCATATGGAATAATCCGTCTAGGAGTGCAGTAAACCAGAAGGGCGGCCCAGAAATAGAACACCAACTCGACAGCCAGTGTCCAATAAGCTCCGTCCACATCGCTTATTTTAACAAAGTGCTGTAACATCGTCAGGTTAACTAAAACCTGCTTCACTGAGTACGTAATCTGCCCGCCAGAAGGAGAGAAAAAGGAAACTACGGCAACTGTCAAGCCGATGCAGAACCAGTAAACGGGATAAAGCCTGGAAAACCTGGAAATAATAAACTGTTTATAGTCACGCGTATGATCCAGGGTCATTAGGATAACAAAGCCGCTGATCATAAAAAAAAGCTGAAGGCCTAAGTTTCCGAATTTGAGAAAATACGTTTTGGCTAACAGCGAATTATAATCCAGCGCGTATGTATAGTGAAATAAAACGACGCTTACTGCGGCCAAGCCACGAAGGGCGTCCAACTCCTTGATTCGTTTAGGCGTGGATTGGCCGGGTGTGCTAGAAATAGATTCCATAGTATATAGAATAAAACAGTAATAACAGTAGGGTGTATATATCAAGCACAAACTCCTGTAAATTTATATACGAGCAAGTTAACTAATTGTCACTAATTAACTAAAGTGGTATAAGTGTTGAGGAGAGAAGATAGCATAATATCTAACTCTATCTGTTTGTTTCAGTAGCTACGCTCGGCGTCAAGCGGCTGTCGGTGCTATTAAGGCGTCGGCCAAATCATACCACGTCAAAAGCCGGACCATTATTGATGTGAAACATAAGACGCGTTTGCGGTACTAGAAAAAATCTAGTGGAATTTTACTGAATGAAGTGGCCTTTTCGTTTTCCTAATAATTAATAGTTGCTCCTTAATCATACTTCTGTGGCGTTGGCTTAACGATTTGGATTTTAATAAACTGTAGGAATTCGGATTAATGTTGAATTGCAATATTTATACCGAAAGCAGGTAAGATTACGGCTGGTAATGCTTATATTATAAGAAAGTCAACTCGACGGGTCGTTTGTTTATAGCGTCCTCAGGCGTTATTTTTGACCAAAACGAAAAACCTTACATTTCTGCATGAATTCATTTCAGATTCCGAAGGCACCAATTCAGTATGATGTAGCCATCGTTGGTTCAGGGGCTGGAGGTGGCATGGCGGCTTATATGCTGGCGAAAGCCGGTGCCAAGGTCGTGTTGCTCGAAGCAGGTGGCTATTTTGATCCGGCTGATCCTAAATATATTACGCAACTGAAATGGCCTTGGGAATCGCCCCGACGGGGTGCTGGTACGACGCGAGCATTCGGCGATTTCGATGCGGCCTGGGGTGGCTGGGATATTGAAGGTGAGCCATATACAAACGCTAAGGGATCAGAATTTCAGTGGTTTCGATCACGGATGCTCGGTGGACGTACAAACCACTGGGGTCGTATTTCGTTACGTTTTGCACCCGATGATTTCCGGCGCAAGAGCATGACCGGTGTTGGAGAAGACTGGCCTATCGGCTACGACGATCTCAAACCCTTCTACGACCGGGTAGACCGGCTTATCGGCGTCTTTGGCTCTGTTGAAAACATGCCTTCTGAACCGGATGGTATTTTTCTACCAGCACCGAAGCCACGTTTACACGAGCTAATGATTCGTAAAGGGGCTCGGAGCATTGGTATTCCGGTTATTCCGTCGCGGTTGTCGATTCTGACCAAACCCATCAATGAAGAGCGTGGTCAGTGTTTTTATTGCAGCCAGTGCGGTCGTGCCTGTCAGGCGTATGCCGATTTTTCATCGTCGTCAGTGCTGGTGAAGCCCGCGTTGAAAACGGGAAATGTTACGCTCATTAACGGAGCTATGGTACGTGAAGTGCTGACAGACCCAGCTACCGGCCTGGCAACGGGTGTAAGCTACGTAAACACCGCAACCTTACAGGAAATTACTGTGAAGGCGAAAACGGTAGTATTGGCTGCCAGCGCGGGCGAAACGGCACGGCTGCTGCTGAACTCTAAATCAAGTCGTTTCCCGACAGGGCTGGCCAATTCCAGCAACGTAGTCGGTAAATATATCAATGACTCAACGGGTGCCTCACGTTCGGCTTTTGTTCCAGCGCTGATGGACCGCAAACGCTATAACGAAGATGGTGTAGGCGGGATGCACGTGTTTACCCCTTGGTGGCTCGATAACAAGAAATTAGACTTCCCACGCGGTTATCACATCGAATACTGGGGCGGCATGGGAATGCCTGCTTACGGCTTCGGTTGGGGTATCGAAGCCCTGAACGGTATGATTCCCGGCCGTGATGGCAAAAAGAAAGTAGGTGGCGGTTACGGCGCTGGCCTGAAAGATGATTTCCGTCGGTTCTATGGAGCTTATGTTGGTATGGCAGGCCGGGGCGAACCTGTCCCTCTGGAAAGCAACTACTGCGAAATCGATCCGAACGTTGTAGACAAATATGGTATTCCGGTGCTACGGTTTAACTACAAATGGTCGGAGTACGAGATCAAGCAGGCTAAGCACATGCAGGATACCTTTGAAGAAATTATCCATTCGATGGGCGGCATTCCGATGGGCGATAAACCGACAGCAGCTAACAACTACGGTCTAGCGCTGCCTGGGCAGATTATCCACGAAGTGGGCACCGCGCGAATGGGTAAAGACCCCAAGAACTCGGTACTAAATGGTTACCAGCAGGCTCACGACGTAAAAAACCTGTTTGTAGTCGATGCCGCTCCGTTCCCATCACAGGGAGACAAAAATGTAACCTGGACGATTTTGGCCAGCTCAATGCGTACGAGTGAATATTTGATGGATCAGGTAAAAAAGAAAAATATTTAACCTAAGACCTTACTACCATGAAACGCAGAGACTTACTCAAATCCATTCCCGTTACGGCGTTTGGTATGGCCGTAACGCCGGTTGAAGCGGCTGTTCCAGCTCCACCCGAGCCGAAGCCACTAAAAATTCCGGGTGGACGCCAGAAGTTTGAAGCCGAGCGGGATGCACGGCTGAATGCCGAGAAGTTCTTTACACCCCACGAACTGCAAACCGTTACGGTATTGTCCGATATCATTATCCCAGCTGACGAACGGTCGGGAAGTGCGTCTCAGGCGGGGGTACCGGCTTTCATCGAATTTATGATGAAAGATCAGCCCCGAAATCAGACGCCCATGCGCGGTGGGATTCGCTGGCTCGACAACACCTGTGTGAAGCGTTATGGTAAGTCGTTTGTGGAATGCACGAAAGCCCAGCAAATCGATATGGTGGAGCAAATTGCTTATCCGTCTACGGCGAAACCCGATATGACACAAGGGGCTTCATTTTTCAGCTTCATGCGCAACATGACGGCTACCGGCTTTTTCACGAGTCAGATGGGCATTAAAGACATTGGCTACGTGGGTAATGTTCCTAACCAGTGGGATGGTGTACCGGCCGACGTGCTCAAGCAGTATGATCTAGCCTATGAAGAGCGCGAATTGAATCAGAAATAGATTTTCTTGCTACCACTAATGCAAACAGGTTCTGCCAGCGCTGGCAGAACCTGTTTGCATTATGACCTATAGTTATTGACTATTGGATCTACTTAGTAGCCAGTTGGGCTTCGGCGTTTTTCTGAGCAACGTTGTTTTTTAACCGGGGTATGGTTTTGAGGTATTCATATATGGCGCCCGCTTCGTAATCGGTCAGTGTCGGGTGCGGTTCCATCGGCAAGCGCAGGATAGAGCCGTCAGGCCGGACGCCCTGCTTCACTGCCTGTACAAACTGGGCTTTCGTGTATTTTTTACCAATACCCGTCTCCTCATCGAACGTCAGATTCGCCGTGTAAATCGGCTGACCAGCTTCGCCATTCATCTGACTACCGCCACCGTAATAGCCTTTCGAACGTTCAGGATGCTGTTTGTCCTGGTCCAGGAAATCGCTGGAGTGACAGCTATAACAGTCTCCGACTGCATCCGCCATGTAGCGTCCGTAAGCGACCTGATTAGTAGTATCTGGCAACAGAATAATCTGATCTGGGTAGTTGCCGGGCTTCATAATAGTATGGACCAGCAACTTCGAGAAAAAGCTATAGTTGATGGGCGGAGCTTCTTCTTTGGTGGGCTGCACAGGAAAACGGTCTGATCGGAGCCAGGCAATCACCGACTTAAGGTCTTCGTCTGCTATAAGGCGATATTGAGGCATAACACCAGCAAATGACCCATCGGGTCGAATACCCGTCCGCAGAAAATACAGAATGTCGCCATCCGACCATCGCCCGATGCCTTTCTCCGTATCCTGTGTGATGTTTTTGGAATAAATCTCGCCAAAGATGGCTGGTATTTCGGGCAGGTGTTTACCAGTCAGTCGATTGTCTTTGCCCGCGTGGCAGCTCATGCATTGCATTTGCGCAATGGCCTCACCTCGGTCGATTCGGGTTTTGGTTCGCTCAACACGGATGTTAGGAGTAACAGGCGGATCGTAGGTGGGTATGCCTATAATGGCGACATACGCGCAGAAAATTAGTAATACCAGCACAAGCCCGCCTAGGACGAGTCCGGTCAGTTTAAGGATTTTTTTCATGAATTTACTTGAATTAAAAAAGAGAAAGTGTCCTGTTATTGACTGGACAAAATTGAATCGTCTGCTATGTCTGCTCAAGGAGTAGTTCGGCGAAACGGAAAAAAGCGCCGATGAAGTGATTCACAATGAGACTTTTACAGATACCGATGAACCAGGTTATGCTTTAGTCTATGATTGAAGTCATCGTTTAATTGCTACTAAATTGCCTGCCGAAAAGTACGATTCATGGCGGTCTTTTGCCGTTTCATCCGTATTGCAGATGGGCATCGGCGCGAGTCTCACCAACTTTGGCTAATCAAACGAACCAATCCTCTTTTTTCAACCAAAAACAACTAAATACATGAACCGTTTTCGTCTATTCGTTCCGGCCCTGGTAGCTATTCTGGCAGTAACGCTGTCTGCGTTCACTAAAGAAACCACTCCTATTAAACCTGGTAAATCAGCCTTCGCTTATGCTGCTAAAAGTTTGGTAATGACTTCATTTCAGATGGAACCCGCTATTGATCTTGATGGCGATGGAAAAATTGATCAGGACTTAATGGCTTTCCTACGTCCCTGCGAACGTGACAATGCTATTATCTTCGAGAAGAATGGTAAAATTTCCAGTAATAATGGTCAGTTGTCCTGTACTGAAGGGCAGGCGGATGCCTCAACGATTAACGCTGGCAGTTGGTCGTATGATGATGCTACTAAAACGATCCGCATCGTAAAAGGCACTAATAAGGCTGATGTTCTGGAATGGAAAGTTGTAGAAGCTACACCGGAAGGTATGAAAGTAGAAGTTCCTAAAACCGAAGGAGGCAAATCATACCGGGCTATCATAACCTGGAAAGCTCTGTAAGCACCTAATTAATAATTCAGTACAGTAGTTCGTTGCCCACCCGTTATCTTAGTATGACGGGTGGGTCTACCATTTATAGGTTCCCGTTTATACTAAATAACGCTTGCTGCTTCACCCCCTTGAAAATGACGCTTTATCGGAGATTCTTACCATTTTATTGACGCCTATGTTGGGTAATTACTGAGTAGGAAAGACCTTTACTTACTGTTAACCTTAATCGACCATGAACGTTCTATTGATCGAAGATGAAGAACTGGCTGTTCGTAAACTCACCCGATTACTCCAGGATATAGACCCATCCATCCAGATCGTCGGCACGGCGGGCAGTGTGCGGGCGTCGGTTAGTTTTTTGCAGAGCCACGGTTCCAGTCACCCTAATCATCCCGATCTCATCCTGATGGATATTGAACTGGCTGACGGACAGAGTTTTGAAATCTTTGAACAGACTACGGTTGATTCGCCGGTTATCTTTACGACTTCCTACGATGAATATGCACTGAAAGCCTTTAAAGTCAACAGCATTGATTACCTGCTGAAACCCATCAAACGCCAGGAACTGGAAACCAGCCTGGCCAAACATAAGCGCTGGATGGAACGCACCGGTGGGCAGGCGCCTGATCCCATCGCATTCGACTCACTAGTGCAGCAACTGCGGCAGCAACTTCGCCCGACCGAATACCGTAAGCGCTTTCTAGTACGGCACCTCTCGCAGTGGATGCCGATTGAGGTGGGTGACATTGCTTACTTCTTTTCGCAGGAAGGCGTTAGCCTTTTTCGCACGAAAACTAACCAGAAATTTTCGCTGGATTACACCCTCGACGAACTGGAAGCCATGCTCGATCCGGAGCAATTTTTTCGGGCTAATCGACAATACATTGTGGATATTAATTCGGTGGTGCAGATTCATCCGTACTTTAATAATAAGCTCAAACTAACGCTTAAACCCGCCACCGACGACGAGGTACTGGTTAGTCGAGAACGCGCTTCGGATTTTAAAAAATGGATGGGAAAATAAAGTAGTTAGGTCATCTAACAAACTAATTTCGTTTAACAACCTTCAAAAGCCACTTCACCGGTGGCTTTTGTCATTTCATCCGGCTAAGGCTGGTTAGCCAGGGTAAAGCCCGCTAGTTTCGTATCGTTAACTTTGATTAACCAGAAACAACAACTACTCATGAACCCTAAACGTATTCTGTTTGCCACTATGCCTATGGACGGCCACCTTAACCCGCTGACGGGGCTTGCCGTTCATTTACAAAGCCTTGGGCATGATGTACGCTGGTACACAGGCTCTACCTACGCCGACAAAATTCATAAACTTGGTATTCCGTATTATCCTTATCAGCAAGCGCAAGAAATCAATCAGCTTAATCTGGACACGGCGCTTCCCGAACGCAGGCGCATTAAAGGAACCATTGCTCGGCTTCGGTTTGATATCAACCATGTATTTCTGCTGCGGGCACCAGAGTTTGTCATTGATTTGAAGGCGATTCACGACGAGTTTCCGTTTGAACTGCTAGTATGCGATGCGGTGTTTACGGCAGCCCCGTTCATTAAACAACTTCTGAACGTGCCTGTAGCGGCTGTGGGCGTAGTTCCGCTGGCCGAAACATCGAAAACGCTGCCACCGTCAGGACTGGGTATGGAGCCGTCCGATAGTTGGTTCGGACAACTGAAACAAAGCTTTCTACGCTATCTGACAATCAACCATTTGCTTAAACCTTGTACCAATCTTTATAATCGGTTGCTGGTAGAACACGGCTTGCCCACAACGAACGAATTTGTGTTCGATGCTTTCATCCGGCAGGCTGATGTGTACTTGCAAAGTGGTACGCCTGGTTTTGAGTATACCCGCCCCGACATGAGTCCGAATGTTCGCTTTGTTGGTCCTATGTTACCGCACTCATCAGGCATTCGGCATCCGTTTCGCCAGGCTGCACTGGTGACTCAGTACTCGCGCGTGGTGCTGGTAACACAAGGCACAATAGAGCGCGATCCGGCGAAGATTATCGTTCCAACCTTGGAAGCCTTTAAAGACGATAAACAAACGTTGGTAATCGCCACAACGGGCGGTTCGCAGACCAAAGAACTGCGTGCCCGTTATCCGCAGAAAAACCTGATCATTGAGGATTTTATTGATTTCAATTCGGTGATGCCGTATGCCGATGCGTATGTTACTAATGCTGGTTACGGTGGGGTAATACTGGCGCTACAGCACGGACTGCCGATGGTGGCTGCCGGGGTTCACGAAGGAAAGAACGAGATAGCCGCCCGCATTGGCTTCTTTAAAGTTGGGGTTAATCTGAAAACAGAAACGCCTACAGCTTCCCAAATCCGTCGGAGCGTGGAACAGATTGTGACTGACCGTCAATACAAACGTAACGTGCAGCGTTTAGGCATGGAGTTTCGTGAGTACGATGCCAACAGGTTGTGCGAGCAGTATATAGCAGCCTTGTTTGAGAAAGAATCGGTAGAGACTGTGTATTGAGTTTGGTTTGTTTTTGACAGGATTAACAAGATGAACAGGATTTTCTTTAAGCTAATAAATCCTGTTCATCTTGTTAATCCTGTCGAAGAGAACCCCTAATTTTAGCCCTTCAAACCAAACAAGAGTACCGCATGATTCCGTACATTATCATTAATGCCGCCGATGCCAATTCATTGGTTGACGCTGTTAATCAGCAAATTGCCCGGGGATATCAGCCGATTGGTGGGGTAGCTATATCTGTTGACCCGAACCAATACAATACGGTTGTTTACGCCCAGGCTATGCTGCTTTTTGATCAGGATGCTGAATAATTTCTGTACCATATTCCAAGTTCCAATCATTCGTTTAACCTGGAACTTGGAATATGAAGTAAAAGGCTAATTCGTTTTCTTCGCCTTTACCGCTTCCACATTCTTTTTGCGGCTTTCCAGGTCCGTCAGTGCGCTTGACTGGTCTGTTTTATTGGTTTCAATATCTTTCTGAAGCTGCTCCAGTTCTTTCGCGTTATCATCCAGCCGTTTTAGTAGCCGTTCTTTCTCTTTGGCGTTCTGCTCAATGGATTTTTGAAGCCGCTCCCCTTCACGAACCATTTTCTGGTGGCTTTTCTGGGCGTCGTTAAAGTCATTCTCGGCCGTGCGTACTTCCTGCCCGTAGAGGGTTTTGTCCGCAAAACTTTTTAAAATACCTTCGGCAGCCGAATAGCCGGTGCCACCGGGCGTTACGTAATTACCGCTACCCAAATCGAAAGACGCAAAGATGGTAGCCGATGTCTTCGATGATTTTACGGTGCTGGCCAGATTGATCGGCTCAGAGGAAATAGCCGGAATGTCAGCCGTTGTCACACGGTATGTGCCCCGCGACGAGTTTAGACGCCCGTATGATTGCAGTTGCGTTTCCCAGTCTTTTTCAATCTGTTTGCCATCGCCCTGAATGGTCAGATAAAGGCCCGGCAGTTTGGCTTTGTCAATCGTGTTTTCGCCTGCGTATACAGTCTGCGCGTGTAACGAATTAGCCTGCGTAAGTAGGCAAAGAGCTAGTGAGAACCGAAGTAGGGTATTCATGGATATAATCCTTTTCTTGCTTAGTTAACCGAAGGTGTTGTGACGGTGTTTATCCAAATTGGTCAACTTTTTCTGTAACCAATAAGCGCTTATCACCGTTCAATAAGGTCGTTGCCAGAATATATGTCGCGCCCCCTTCTCGTAAATTTAGCTGTTTCCGCAATTCAGCGACCGACTGTGGAAAGTTGCGAACAGTCAGATTAGCCTTCATCGTTGGGAGCAACGCCTTTAACTGCTTCGCATCAGGTTTAATACTCTCCTGCAACACGAAGATGCGGCCCGGAAAATCGGGTTTAAGTTCATCGCTGGTGTATAAGTGACTGTTCGGTGCCAGTTTGTTCAGACCAAATTGCATGGCTACCGAACGGAATGCCCCAGCTTTCAGAATGGCTGCATTGGGTTCATAAACATACCGCATCGGATCACTAAAGGTAACCTCTGCTGTGCGTTCATTTTCTAGTAAAAATTCAAATTTAATCGGTCTGTTGGCCAGCAGATTAATGGCAGTCAGCGCTGCGTTATCAACCGCTGTTCGTTCCTGCCTGAGCACAAACAAGACCTCTTTTACTTCACCATCAACCGCTACTACATGTACTGCTTCCACCGGACTAACCAGCTTGTTATCCAGTCGACTAGATAGCTGCTGAATAGTTGCCTTAATATCCAGTAACGGTGACGTTTTTAACAGCAAATAATTCGTTTTCTTGAGTAGAGCTGCCAGCACATCTACACGCGATACGTCCGGTTCGCAATCTTCCAGCCGGACTACCTTACTCCCCTGCTCATTGCGTCGATGCGGGTCTAAGTAAATCCAGTCAGGTGTGGGACTATCTAACTGGGCTAGCAAGCTCATGCCGTTTCCGGTTTGAACTGTTACGTTCGACGTGCCCAGCGTTGGCAGATTATAGGCTGCCAACGCTGCCAGTTCAGGTTGTTGCTCGACGTACACTATCTGACCAGCACGCTGCGCAAAAGCCCATGTATCGACGCCCATACCACCCGTAAGATCATAGAGCAATCGTCCGCTTACCAGCGACGCCTTATAATAAGCAGTCTGCTCTGATGAAGCCTGCTCGACAGACAGGGTAGGAGGGAATAGCAAATCATCGTTAGCATACCACGTAGGCAGTTTTTGCCGGGCTTTCTGCCGAGCAGCAATCTGCATAATCAGTTTTTTGCTATCCAGATTAGCGGGCTGTTTACGCAGCGACAATGCCCGGACATCATCCGTCAGATGCGCCCGAATAAAATCCTTTTCCAGGGGTGAGAGTGAGGTTAACAAATAGTTCTTAATCTATTTTTAATCAAATTTTAATTATTTTTTAATTTTACATCCAACTGGGGAGTTATTCGACGTTATGGCACTGCCCAGCCATAAAAGGAATGATCAATCATCTGGTTGCAGATGGTAGCAACCAGATGATTATCAACAACTTATAAATCCTACATCCTTAATTCCATTTTCATGCAAAAGGTCAGCCCTATCCGGACGCTCAGTCACTATAAATCGGCCTATTTACGTCAGGATTTCCCGGCAGGTTTATCTGTTTTTTTAATCGCGTTACCACTCTGTTTAGGTATTGCTCTGGCTTCTGGTGCTCCGTTGTTTTCGGGACTGGTAGCTGGCATGATCGGTGGTATCGTGATCGGGCTACTCTCTGGCTCCGAAGTCAGCGTAAGCGGACCCGCTGCCGGGCTCACCGTCATCGTGGCCGATGCCATTACAAAATTAGGCGCTTATGAATCATTTCTGGTTGCAGTTGTGCTGGCCGGGCTGATTCAATTTGTGCTTGGACTAATTAAGGCAGGCCGATTCGGTAGTTTTTTCCCCGATAGCGTTATTAAGGGAATGCTTGTTGCGATTGGTATTGTGATCATTCTCAAGCAGATTCCGCACGCGTTGGGTCGTGATAATGACTATGAAGGCGAATTTGAATTTCAGCAACTGGCCGATAGCGAAAATACAATTTCAGAAATTTACCGGGCCATCGAAACAGCCAGCCCCGGTGCAGTGGTCATTAGTCTGATTTCGATCGTATTTCTGATGTTCTGGGATCGTATAGCTGGCGGTAGTCGCAGGCTGAAAAGTATTCCAGCACCCCTGATTGTTGTGTGCGGAGGAGTGGCGCTTAATGAGTTTTTCCGGGTAGCCGTACCACAATGGTATCTGGGCGATACAGCACATCAGCACATGGTTCAGATTCCGACTATTGCGCCCGGAAAGAGTTTGTTCTCAATTTTCGACTTCCCTGATTTCAACGCCTTAAGCAATCCTAAAGTGTACGGCGTTGCGGCCACACTGGCACTCGTCGGAAGTCTTGAAACGCTATTGAATCTTGAAGCCTCTGACCGGCTTGATCCGGCTAAACGGGTTTCATCACCTAATCAGGAATTAATAGCTCAGGGCGTCGGCAATATGATGTCGGGGTTAATTGGCGGGCTGCCTGTTACGTCAGTTGTGGTGCGAACATCGGCAAACGTGTATGGTGGTGCCCGCACCCGACTTTCGGCTATCATGCACGGTTTGTTTCTGCTGGTGGCTGTATTTCTGGGCGGCCCGTTGCTGAACCTGATTCCGCTGTCGTGTCTGGCAGCTGTGCTGATTATGGTGGGTTACAAGCTGGCCACACCAACTGTCTTTAAAAAAATATACCGTGATGGCTGGAATCAGTTTGTCCCTTTTATTGTGACGGTCATCGGCATTGTGTTTACTGACCTGCTGATTGGCATTGCGCTGGGGGCCGTGGTAGGTATTGCTTACGTGCTGTATACCAACGTTGAATCCAGTTTTCGGGTAGCTCGTAATGGCCATAAGGTAACTATCGAGTTTGAGAAAGACCTGTATTTCCTTAGTAAACCGCGTCTGAAAGAAACGCTGGCAACCCTACAGCCCGGTGACGAAGTAGTTATCGATGGGAGAAAAGCCCCGTTTATCGACCACGATATTTTTAATATGCTCCATGATTATCAGGAAACTGCGAACGTACAGGGTATTCGGTATGAACTTCAAAATGTGGTGTTGAACCGTCGTAAGCGGAAACGAAAGTCAGACCCGCAACCCATGCATGAGTAGGTTTCGATCAAAACAGAGTTACTAACGTTACGTTAGGAAGTCTGTTTACTGACCAAAGCCAACTAGGCGTTTACCCATGCATCAACGAATTTTTTCCATAGGGATTTTCATAACTGCCCTTTTGCTGTTGGCTAATAGCAGCTATAGTCAGTCTACTACTACCAAGAAATCAACGCCATCAACGTCTACGTCGGGCCAAACGAAGCAGGATGGCGTTGAATTCTGGTTAACTGATCCCGGTCAGGATAGACCTGATAAGTCAGTGCTGTTTGTGCGGCAAACGCCCCTTAAGATAACGGAGTCAGTAGCTGATAGCCGTGGCTCGGTGATCCATGTGGATGCATCACAAACTTTCCAGACTATTGATGGCTTTGGGTATACGCTAACTGGCGGGAGCGCCATGCTGATTCACCAGATGGGGACTAGCGCCCGAAAAGCACTGCTGAACGAACTCTTCTCAACAACGGACAAGGGCATTGGCGTTAGCTACCTGCGCATCAGCATTGGCGCATCGGATCTCGACGAGCGCGTCTTTTCGTATGACGACCTGCCAATGGGCGAAACGGACCCAACATTAGCGAAGTTCAGTCTGGCACCGGATCGTGAACACCTGATTCCGATTTTGAAAGAAATCTTAGCCATTAATCCGAATCTGAAAATTCTGGGCTCACCCTGGTCACCGCCAACCTGGATGAAGTCGAATGGTAACTCGAAGGGCGGTAGTCTGAAGTTGGAGTTCTATTATGCTTACGCTCAATATTTTGCCAAATACGTTCAGGAGATGGCAAAAGAGGGGATTACCATTGATGCGATTACGATACAGAACGAACCTCTACATCCGGGTAATAATCCAAGCTTGCTCATGTTGGCAACTGAGCAGGAATTATTCGTTAAAAAAAGCATAGGGCCTGTCTTCAAAAAAGCGGGAATAAAAACGAAAATTATCCTCTATGATCACAACGCCGACCGACCTGATTATCCGCTTACGGTCCTGAACGATCCCGAAGCTCGTAAATACGTTGATGGTTCGGCTTTTCACCTCTATGCTGGGCCGATTAGCGCACTTTCGGAGGTACATAAGGCGCATCCTGACAAAAACCTGTATTTCACCGAGCAATGGATTGGCGCACCGGGAAATCTGAAAGGAGATCTGGTCTGGCATGTGCGCGAACTAATGATCGGTGCCACCCGCAATTGGTGCCGAACGGTGCTCCAGTGGAATCTGGCGGCTGATCCACAACAGAAACCACATACACCTGGCGGCTGCGACCGTTGTTTAGGCGCTTTAACGATTAGTGGAAACAAGGTGACTCGTAATCCGGCTTATTATAACGTAGCCTTAATTTCGAAATTCGTTCGACCAGGTTCGGTGCGTATTGGGTCTGATGAATTGAAAAACCTACCGAATGTGGCTTTTAAAACACCCGACGGACACACGGTGCTAGTTGTCCTGAACGACAGTTCCACAACACAAGCATTTCATATCCACAACAATGGTAAACAGGCTCGAGCCCAGTTAGCAGGCGGAGCCGTAGGAACCTACGTGTGGTGAAGTATTACATCCGATATGTCAGATTATATTGAAGCGAACCATACGTTCGGTAAACCGACAGAATACAGGTCGATGGGGTTGGTTTACCATCGTTAATGGCTGGCTTCCAATTTAATTTATCAGGCGTCCATTCGGGCATATTGCGAATAGCTTGCTGCATGTAAGTTACCACCGCCGGAAACCGCTGACTTGCTGACATATCCCGGTTGACTACCACGTTAACCCGGATAATCTGCCCGATTTCATTAATTGTCATGATAGCATTCACCTGCCTTACTTCAACACCATCGATAACAGATTCCAGCTTCTGCTTCAGGTAAGTGGTCAGATCGCTGGACTTGCCTAAAAACTTAGCCGCCTGATAAAACGGTTCACATTGTTCCAGATTGCCGTCTTGGCTATAGCATTTACTTTTCGCTTTAGCCAGATTTCCACTCCGATAATATTCTTTACGCTTAATGGCACCATCTTCGTAAAAAACCATGAAAGGACCACTCAGTATATCATCCTTATACTCACAGCTAATGTATAGTTTTCCACTTCGATACATGATTTTGGTAGGACCATAATGAATAATCCGACTCAGGCTATCCAGCTGAAACCCATTCGGTAAGGTTTTCGGAAGCAACGTATAGGAGTCGAGTCGAAAGAGAGTCCCGTTCTTCAAAAACGTTCGTACGGTAAAATACTGATCACGTTTACCGAAATACTGAATTTCCTGGTAATAATCGGGGAATGATCGGCGCACCGTATTTTTTAATGAATCTGTCTGCGCTCTTACTGATGAACTAATCAGCAAACCGAGCAATAGACACAGACGGGCTTGCAAAATCATGGAGTCAAATGAGTTAATAAAGGCAACCTGACAATCAAATGCATTAAAGAATAATCTGCCAGTTATGTATAAAATCGGTTAATGGGGATATTGTCCTATAGTCCGACACAGATACAATAAAGCTCAGTATAATCTGTATGATTCGTCAGGACAAAATGTAGGGGATAATGAATATAAATCCAAACAAATAAATTTTGTAAGTAAGAACTGATTAAGACCAATAAATAAATATCGATCAAACTTCATCTGGAATTGGGCGCAGTCTTGAACAAACAGTTGTAAAATAAAATATGATACAATAGTATTACGACAGTAAACCTATTGGTAACGAATTTGCCGTTTGACAAATTCCTGGTTTATTAGGTAAATCTACCCAGCCGATAGTAGTTCTGTCCATCATCAGATCAGACCGATTTTAACCAGTTGTTTAACTTTTCTCAATTAATTTTTTCTTCATGAAAAAGATAGTCCTTACCGGTGCTACTTTATTCGCCCTGGCTACGGCAACGTATGCCCAGGTCATCCAACAGGTGGGCCAGCAGCAGTTCGCCCAGCAAAATCAGTTCGGCGCCAACCAGAACGGTACCATCAACCAGGTCCAGAATGCGGTTGACCCCAACCGCAGCAACTATGGCAACTACGCCATCACCTTCCAGGGGACACCCAACAACACCGGGGCCAACACCCTGGTCATCAACCAGAACGATGGCTCCCAGGGTAACCGGGCGGGTATTGGCCAGAGCGGTGGTCCTAACAACAGCGCCACCATCAACCAGAATGGTGGTATTAACGGCTTGAGCGGTGGAGCTACCTCCGTATCAGCCACTATTGGTGCTCGGGGTGAAGATGGCAACTTTGCCGGTATTTCCCAGATTGGAGCGGCCAACACGGCTCTCATCAACGAGAACAACAATAGCCGTCGTAACGGTGCTGAGACCTATCAGAACGGTAATGGCAACACGGCTACCACCAATCAGTCCAACAACTCGGTTAGCAACACGGCGTTTGTCTACCAGGGCTTCTCGTCAGCGGGTGTAACCGCTACGGCCGTTAACAACGCAGTCGCTACCATTCAACAAGGTAAGAATTCGGCCGGTGATGTAAGCACAGGAGCAGCTACCCCAGAAGCAGTAGGTAACACGGCCGTTATCACCCAGACCGCCAGCAATGTTACAGCTCAGATTTTCCAGGGGGGTATCACGGGCGTTGGGTCGGTAGGCCGGGCTGATGGCAACCGGGCCAGCATTAGCCAAACCACAGTCAACAATGCGGCTCAGATCAACCAAGGCGTTGATGGGGGCGAATCGATTCAGGCGCAGGCCGCCATTAGCCAAGCCAATACCGCCAACGTAAGTACATTTGCCTCTATCTTCCAGGGGGTTGGAGCTAGCGGCTCTAACCAGGGCGGTATCGCCACTATTAGTCAGGCCGGTTCTGGATTCGCTACCGTAGCTACGATTAATCAGGGTTACTACTCATCAGTAGATGGCTCTCAGGCATCGATCACCCAGTCCTCATCGGTAGTCGATGGGATCGCCACGATCAACCAGGGCTTGGGCACATTCGGCACCGCTGGCGGGTCGTACTCAACGAATGACAAAGCGGCCATTACTCAGGGGGGAAGTGCTAACTCGGCCTTGATCAATCAGAACGGTACGGATCAAGTGGCGGCCACTGGTCAAAGCAATGGTCGGGATAACAATGCTACCATTGCCCAGGCTGCCGCAGTGAGCAACAGCTTCGCGGTGATTGATCAGGGCTATGTTTCCGTGGCTGGTTCTGTGCTACAGACAAATCGTAACACGGCGAGTGTAACCCAGAGCGCAGGCACTGGTCATCTGGCACGGATTAGCCAGGGCCGGGTGGGCACTCCAGAAGATGCCTTGAACAATACGCTAGTGCTACCTGGTTCGCTGAATGGCGTGGCCGTAACGCTGGTGGGTACGGTAACCAACGACAATACGGCGAGTGTTACCCAGTCATCGGGCACGAATCATAACGCCAACGTTTTCCAGAACGGTCGTTTCAACACCGCTTCGGTGACCCAAGCTAACGGTAACGCGCACCAGGCGCTGGTTGTGCAGACGGCTAACTCGCAGCGGGCTAGTGCTACCATTAGCCAGACCTCGACCGGTACGGGCAACGCGGCTACTATCTACCAATTTGCCGGCTCGAACGCCGACGGTCAAGGTGCGTTTGGTAACATCGCGTCGATCAGCCAGATGGCCGGTTCGAACAACATAGCTTTCATTCAGCAAGGTTTACCGGGGGCCTCTACTTCGTCGAATGACAACGTGGCTAGCGTTACTCAGAATGGTTCGGGCAACTTTGCCCGGTTCCTGCAAGTGGGCAACAACAACATGGTTAACATCACCCAGAATGGCAACAACAACCAGGTCTTGAATCTGGCGGGTGATCCAGGTTCATACGGATCGCAGCAGGGTTATAATAACCGGTTGACGTTGGTACAGGAGGGTGGTAACACGGGTGTAACCTTCAAATACACCCAGATTGGTAACAACAACACCCAGGTGGTTAACCAACACTTCTAGGATTGAGTTATCGCATAAAATAACCCCCCTGGCCGGTCTAACTGGTCAGGGGGGTTATTTTTTAACCTTCTGATTTAAGGAGAATCACGTTTGTCAGGCGGCTAAATAATTGCCGATACCAACTACAACTGTAGAAAGTACAACTAGCAGAATGCCCAATGTAATGGTGCGCATTGTCCGCTGATTAGCCCCTTTCCATTCATGTAAGTATAAACCCCAAAGACTGCTGAAGGCAATGATGAAGGCCATGTGCAGCGTCCAGCCCGAAAAGCGGTACTCACCCATTTTGCTATCCCCCATACCATAGAAAAAGAACTGAAAATACCAGGTAAAGCCCGCCAGTGCGCAAAAAATAATGTTGGCCAGAATTGGCGTCGAAGCATTCGTATAATCGTCGTAGGTACGATTTCGAATATTCAGATAGATGGTCCAGATAGCATTGGTAGTCAGACCGCCCAGCAGGATAATTACGTAGGTGGCATTGTTCATGTAGAGCGGATCGGTACCAGCCTTAACCGCTAATTCGGCAATAGGTTGTCCAGCGGTGAGTCCGAATGAAAAGCAGGCACTCATTACCCCCGAAAATATAGCCACCGCCAACCCTTTACGAATGTCGAACTCGGCTATAGTGGCTTTCTTCTGCTCGTCCGACAGCGATCGTTCTTTCATCATACCGGCTATCCCACAAGTTGCAATCCCAAGCACACAAACTCCTAATCCTAACACAATAACCTGGCCTGATATGGTGCTGATGAGCTGTCCGAACTGGCCCTGCCAGATGGGTGGTACTAATGTTCCGAAAACGGCACACAGACCCAGCGTGACGGCCATGCCGAGCGACAGGCCCAAATACCGCATTGCCAATCCGAATGTTAAACCCCCGAATCCCCAGAGCACTCCCCAGAAATAAACCCACCACATCGTACTGGTTGGTGACTTGGCTAGTACATCAAACAGGTCGGGTACGGTTAAGGACCCTAGTAGCAGTGGAGCGGCTATCCAGGAAAATAACCCACCTATGAGCCAATAGCTTTCCCACGCCCAGCCGCGCACTTTTTTATAAGGTAGATAGAAACTTCCGGAAGCAAAGCCTCCCAGTGCGTGAAAAACAACACCCCAGATTATAGCCACGTTTTTATCTTTTTTTACAAACTTATTGGACGCTTAGCACAGCACTTACCTGCTCTTTCCCAATTGATGGGCAAAATAACAGAAACAGATTATGTTTTTTGACCAAATAATCCAATAATAGGAAAGTACAGGAAGCAGGAGAAAGTTAGCTTTGCGTACTTTGTTTAAAACAAGAATTCTGACGGATACTACTTACTAAAGTTCTATGAATACCACGCAAGCGTTCAATTATGTCAGTTACCTCTGGGACGAGCAAAAGGCGGCTGAGCTAGCCGGCGACGAGGTGGCTTTATTTATCTACCGCTCTAATCTGCTCGGTGCCGACCTTCGCCTGACTAACTATGCAGGCGGCAATACGTCGGTCAAACTGATGGAAACTGACCCACTGACCGGTAATCCGGTTGAAGTAATGTGGGTGAAAGGTTCCGGGGGCGATATTGGTACGCTTACGAAAAAAGGTTGCGCCAATCTCTACGTGGAGCGGTTGCACGCGCTGAAAAGTCGCTACCGGGGCCTGGAGTTTGAAGATGAAATGGTTGGTCTTTTTGACCACTGCCTATACGATCCAAAATGCGCGGCACCGTCCATTGATACGCCACTACATGGATTACTACCCTTCAAACATATTGATCACCTGCACCCCGATGCTCTGATTGCCATTGCCGCCAGCCGTGATGGTGAAGCCATTATGCACCAGATTTGGGGCGATCAGATGGCCTGGATTCCCTGGCAACGGCCCGGTTTCGACCTCGGTCTGAAATTGGAAGAAGCCGTAAAGAAAAACCCGAATCTTCGGGGTATCATTTTAGGTGGGCACGGCCTGTTTACCTGGGGTGAGACATCGTACGATTCATACATGAATACGCTTGAAGTTATCGAGCAGGCGTCTGAGTACCTACATGCAAACTTCGGCAAGAAACGCCCGGTATTCGGTGGGCAGGCAATCCAGAACACGGACGCCGAAACGCGTAAAAAACAAGCGGCTTCGGTGATGCCTACATTACGGGGGTTAGCGTCGAGTTACCGGCAGATGATAGGTCATTTTACCGATGATGAACGTGTACTGGAGTACGTTAACTCGAACGACCTGCCCCGGCTGGCTCGGTTAGGCACGAGCTGCCCCGATCACTTCCTGCGCACTAAAATTCGTCCGCTGGTACTGGACCCCGTACAACTATCCAGCGCTGATAGTCAGGCGTATCTGGAAAAAGCGTTTGCCGATTACCGCGCTGATTACGCGGCTTACTACGAGCGCTGCAAACACGATAATAGCCCCGCCATTCGTGACCCAAATCCGGTGGTACTGTTATGGCCGGGTGTAGGCATGATTACCTTCGCCAAAGATAAACAGACGGCGCGGGTGGCAGCTGAGTTCTACACCAACGCCATTAACGTGATGAAGGGCGCCGAAGCCGTATCAGACTACGTGGGTCTCCCCGAACAGGAAGCCTTTGATATTGAATACTGGTTACTCGAAGAGGCTAAACTTCAGCGGATGCCGAAACCGAAGCCGCTATCAGGTAAAATTGCGTTGATTACGGGCAGTGCGGGCGGTATTGGAAAAGCCATTGCTAAAAAATTCCTGGCCGAAGGCGCTGTGGTAGTTATTAATGATAATGATGCCGATCGGTTGGCAGGTGCTAAAGACGAATTTCACAAACAATACGGCAAAGATGCTTACGCAGCTGACCAACTGGATGTCACCAAAGCGGATACCATCGCCAGTACGTTTGATACGGCTACGCTGGCGTTTGGCGGTGTTGATATCATCGTCAACTGCGCCGGATTGAGTATTTCGAAGCCAATTGAAGAACATACCGAAAAAGACTGGGACCTACTCTATGACGTGCTTGTGAAAGGCCAGTTTTTAGTAACCCAGAAAGGCGTTGAGGTGATGCGTAAGCAGAAACTGGGTGGCGACGTAATCAATATTGCCAGCAAAAATGGCTTGGTATCGGGCCCAAATAATGCCGGTTACGGTTCGGCTAAAGCAGCTCAACTACACCTGAGTCGACTAAATGCGGCCGAACTCGGTAAAGATCATATTCGAGTTAACACTGTCAATCCGGACGCCGTTATTTCCGACTCGAAAATCTGGGCCGGAGCCTGGGCCGAAGGACGTGCGAAAGCGTATGGCGTTTCGGTAGAAGAACTGCCCGCTTATTACGCCAAACGCACCCTGCTGAACGAAATCATTTTACCGGACGATATTGCCAACGCCTGTCTGGCTTTCGTCAATGGGCTCCTGGCTAAATCTACTGGCAACGTCCTGAACGTTGATGGTGGCGTCGCGATGGCGTTTGTGCGGTAGTAATTAATGAATAATGTACAATGACTAATGGATAAGGATGGGTCAAAAGAAATAACCACTTTACATTATCCGATAGTCATTAATTCTACTAGACCCTTATGATACTCGAACCGGAACATATTGCTGACTATAACCAGTCGCAGCTGGAAAACCACCAGCGGAAATTGTCGTACTGGACGCAGGAGGTCGCTACAGCAGAACCAATTATTCAGAAACTGATCGATTTTCAGATTGCCATTCCGAGCTGGGCGCTGGGTACGGGCGGCACACGGTTCGGACGGTTTCCGGGTGGGGGAGAGCCCCGGTCGCTGGAGGAAAAAATTGAGGATGTTGGACTACTTCACGCCCTGAACCGGGCTAGTGGTGCTATTTCGCTGCACATTCCCTGGGATATTCCGAGTGATCCCGCTGCCGTCAAGCAACTGGCGGCTAAGCATAATCTACGGTTCGATGCCGTCAATTCTAATACATTTCAGGACCAGCCCGACCAGTCATTAAGCTACAAATTTGGGTCGCTGCAGCATACCGACCCGGCCATTCGGCAGCAGGCTATCGATCATAACATTGACGTGATTCGGCATGGCGTGGCATTGGGTTCTGACTCGTTAACGGTCTGGTTATCCGACGGTTCATGTTTTCCAGGCCAGCTCAATTTCCGCAAGGCCTTCGACCGTACGTTGGGGAGTCTGTCGGAAATTTATGCAGCCCTACCTGATGACTGGAAGATGTTTGTTGAGTACAAAGCCTTCGAGCCGAACTTCTATTCAATGACGGTCGGCGATTGGGGGAGCAGTTTTTTATACGCCAGCAAACTCGGTCCCAAGGCTTATACGCTTGTTGATTTGGGTCACCACTTACCAAATGCCAATATTGAGCAGATTGTAGCGATTCTGCTTCATGAAGGCAAGCTCGGTGGTTTTCACTTCAATGACTCGAAATACGGCGATGACGATCTGACAGTAGGCAGTATACGGCCATATCAACTGTTCCTGATTTTCACCGAACTGGTTGATGGGATGGATGCTCGTGGTATGAACCACGCCAGAGACCTCGGCTGGATGATCGATGCCAGCCATAACGTAAAAGATCCGCTCGAAGACCTGCTCCAATCCGTCGAGGCCATTCAACTGGCTTATGCACAGGCTTTGCTCGTTGACCGTGCTGCGCTCGAAGAAGCCCGGGAAGCCAACGATCCGGTGCGCGCCCAGGAGATATTACAAGATGCTTTCCGAACAGACGTACGCCCATTAGTAGCCGAAGCCCGGCGCCGGGCCGGGGGAGCTCTGAATCCGCTAACCCTGTTTCGGCAGTTAAATGTCCGGCAGCAACTCATCGGCGAACGGGGTGCCAAAACTGTAGCAACTGGACTTTAAATTAAAGAGTGAAATCGGACCGCCGACGCGGAGCGAAAGAGTGGCTAACGCATTCAATAGCACTCATTCGCTCCGCTCCGGCGATCCGGTTTCACTCTGCATCGGCGGTCCGATTTCACTCTTTAAACATGAACGTCGTTGCCATTTTCGACATTGGTAAGACCAATAAAAAGTTGTTTCTCTTCGACGAGCAATACCGGATCGTTTGGGAGAAATCGGAGCAGTTTGCAGAAATACCAGACGAGGATGGTGATTTGTGCGAAGACGTGAACGGGCTCCGGAACTGGGTAACCACGTCCCTTGCGGAGGTGATGGCTCTACCTGAATTTTCGGTCAAGGCTATAAACTTCTCAACCTATGGGGCCAGTTTGGTCTACATTGATAAGGATGGTCAACCGTTGGCACCGCTTTACAGTTACCTGAAAGCATATCCGGCTCCGTTACTGCGGCAATTTTTCGATACCTACGGCGGGGAAATGAACATCACCCGGCAAACCGCATCGCCATCGCTGAGTAGTTTGAATTCCGGGCTTCAGCTGTACCGGTTCAAACATGAACAGCCGGAACCGTATACTAAACTGGCCTTTGCGCTGCATTTACCGCAGTATGTAAGTTATCTTGTTACTGGCTGGCCCGTTTCGGATCTGACCAGCGTTGGTTGCCATACCATGCTCTGGGATTTTGACCGACAGGCTTATCATAAGTGGGTAACTGACGAAGGCCTCGACGCGCATCTGGCACCTATCGTTCCGTCGGATTCAGCCCAGCTAATGACAGTTGATACGGCCACAGTGCAGGTAGGTGTTGGGTTGCACGATAGTTCGTCGGCGCTGATTCCGTATTTAGCTTCATTTCAGGAGCCGTTTGTGCTGATTTCAACTGGTACGTGGTGTGTGAGCATGAATCCGTTCAATAACCGCCCGTTGACGCCAGAGGAGTTGCAGTATGACTGCCTGAACTTCATGCATTACAAAGGGCAACCTGTGAAGGCAGCCCGATTGTTTGCTGGTTATGAGCACGAGCAACAGACCAAGCGACTGGCAGAGCAATTTGGCGTTCCTACAGATCAGTACAAACGGGTAGCTTATAAACCCGAAATAATTGAGCAACTGCGCCAGAGGGCCAGTCAGGTAACTACCGGAGCTGACGCCAGGGGTGATCAACTGCTATCGATGAAAGGCTCGTTGTTTGGTCAGCGGGATCCGGCGGAGTTTACTTCGTATGATGAAGCCTACCATCAATTAATGCTTGATATTATGGCGCAGCAATTGATTTCGACCAATCTGGTACTTGCTGGCTCGCCCGTTAAGCGGATTTTCGTAGATGGTGGTTTCGGAAAAAATCCAATTTATATGAATCTGCTGGCTACCGCTTTCCCCGATATTGAGGTGTATGCGGCATCAGTCGCGCAGGCTTCGGCGCTGGGCGCTGCTTTAGCGATCCATCGGTACTGGAATCCACATCCGCTACCCGGCGATTGCGTCGAACTTCGGAAATATACAGCTCACGTGGCCACGCATTAATTCGGTTTGCGGTGAATTACCCTAAATCGAATACCGAAAACCAAACGCCTGATTGTTATGGGTCTCCGGTTGTCATTCCACCGAATTTTACCTTTTCTGCTTGCGCTTACCCTAAACACTCAGGCGCAGCAACTGCCAGCCAGAAAAGACATTATTGCCAAAATGACGCTGGCGAATAATTACTTTATGAATGCCTGGCCTGATCCTGGTAAGGAAATCGTGACCAATAAAACCCGACCCAGCAATATCTGGACGCGGGCGGTGTATTATGAAGGGCTCATGGCGCTGTATGGTATTGATCAGAAAAAAGCCTACTATGATTATGCCGTCGACTGGGGTGAAAAACATCATTGGGGTATGCGGAGTGGCATCAATACGAGAAATGCCGATGATCAGTGCTGTGGCCAGACTTATATCGATTTATACCTAATTGATAAGAAGGCAGAGCGCTTATATGATATTAAGACGTCGATTGAGACCATGGTGAAAAGCGACAAAATTGACGATTGGAACTGGGTCGATGCGTTGCAAATGGCCATGCCGGTTTTTGCTAAACTAGGCGTCCTGGAGAACAATCCAGCTTATTTCGAGAAGATGTACCAGATTTATAACTACTCGAAAACCCAGCACGGCGGTAATGGACTATATAACCCTAAAGACGGTTTGTGGTGGCGAGATAAGGATTTTGTGCCGCCTTACAAAGAACCAAACGGCAAGGATTGTTACTGGTCGCGGGGGAATGGCTGGGTAGTAGCTGCGCTGGTGCGGGTACTGGATATTCTGCCGAAAGACGCTCCGCACCGAGCCGAATACGAAAAAACATTTCTGGAAATGATGCGTGCGTTACCGCCATTGCAACGACCCGACGGTTTCTGGAATGTAAGTCTACATGATCCGACGCATTTCGGCGGTAAAGAACTCACGGGTACGGCGCTATTTACTTATGGCATGGCTTGGGGCATTAACCACGGTCTGCTGGACAGTAAAATTTACCGGCCAATCATTACCAAGGCCTGGAATGCGATGGCGACCGACTGTGTGCATCCGAACGGTTTCCTGGGGTATGTGCAGGGCACGGGTAAAGAACCTAAAGACAGCCAACCTGTTACCTACGATAGCAAGCCCGACTTTGAAGACTATGGCCTTGGATGCTTTTTGTTGGCTGGCGTGGAATTGTGTAAAATGAAACCTTAAAAAGAATGGAAGAAGTTGCCTTTATCATGAAACTGAAGTCGGGCGTAGAAGCTGAATATCAACGCCGTCACGATGAAATATGGCCGGAGTTATCGGCAGCGCTGACCGACGCCGGAATCCGCGATTATTCCATCTTTCTCGACCGTGTTTCGGGAACACTTTTTGCTGTTCAGAAACGGTTGCCTGATCACACAATTAACACATTACCGACCTTGCCGATTATGAAGCGGTGGTGGGATTATATGGCTGACTTAATGGAAGTCAATCCCGATAACTCGCCGGTTGCTATCCCACTAAAGCGCGTGTTTCATATGGAATAAGTGAATTGTTTCTCATTTACTTTTCTCCAGCTCTCTTAACCTATTTTTTGCTTCTTCATAACCTGGGTAAATAGTAAGCGCTTTTTTATAATAGCGTATGGCATCGGTTTTTCGATTTAGGGCCAAATAAATATTACCCATCATTACCATTACCAGATCCCGGTTTGGAAATTCAACTGCATTATTTTCGGCAATGATTCGCGCATCCTCGTATCGTTTCAGCGTATATAATTGTTCCGCCAGGAAATTCATCGAGATCCAGTCAATATAATAATGAGCAGAATCTATTTTCATTCGCTTATACTCCTCGATTGCTTTTTGGGCGCCTTGTTCAGCTATCAATTTCTCGATAACTTTATGGACGGGTTGTTTCAATTGAACGGGCTTATTATATAACACCTTTGCCAGATTACCTACAATTCCAAAAAAATCAGTAGGCGAACTGTTGCAGAGGATAACTATTAAACTATTTGTAGAAGGAATACGAAGCAGGAACGATAAAAATCCTTCTGTCATTCCTAGATGAAAATTTGAGGCTATACTATCGGTAGGTGTGTATTTAAATTGTTTATTGAACCAGCCGTAGCCATATTGAGCGGGTCTGATTCCAGGAGTAAACATTTCTCCAGTAAGTTCTTTGTTAAGTAAGGCGTTAGTAGTGAGCGCGGTATGAAACTTGAAAATATCGTCAACGGTAGAATATAAATCACCTGTTCCCATCGTATTTGACTGATCACGGAAATCTAAGCTAGTGTATCCGCCAAAGCTATAATCATAGCCAGTAGCTCTTTTGTTAATTATTTGTGTGTGAGCATAAGACCCTGAATTATTCATGCCAATTTTATCAAAAATGTCTTCTTTCATTAACTGCGAATACGATTTGCTCGTTACCCTTTCCATAATGTAGCCAAGTGTAAAATATCCCCAACTGCTGTAGGCATATTTTGTATCCGGCTGAAAAGCCAACGACGAGTCCATATATACTTTTACGTAATCTTTCCTTGTAAAATTCTGGCGGCTAATTCTTGGGAAAAAATCTTTTATTATATCATAATTCGGTATGCCTGATGTATGCTTTAACAATTGCCTGATGGTGACTTTGGCCGCTGGTTTGTTGGTAAATTCTGGAAGATAGTCTGAAATAGTTTTATCAAGATTAATTAACCCTTTCTGGACCTGAATAAGTATTAATACGGCGGTAAATGGTTTCGAGACAGAGCCAATCATGAATTTTGTATCCGTAGTATTGGGTATATTCCATTCTCGATTAGCTAACCCAAAAGCAGCTTTATAAATGACCTGACCATTTTCAGCGACTAAAACACTTCCGTCGAACATGTTATAATCGTGATAGGTCTTCATTATTTCGGCTAGTTTTTCTTCCTTATTTTGTGCCACACTTGCATGTATTACCAAGGCAAGCAGACACGTAAAAAGTAAATACAATCTCATAGTAATATAGCTAAGTAAAATTGGCACACTTTTAAGGCAAAATGCGTTCTCGACCTGAGATATGGGTTAATCGCTGATAGTAAGTAAGTTATGCAATTTAATCAACAGTTCACGAAGGTGAGCAAAGGAACGTTTATTAGTCTATTAGCAATAGTTAAGCTAACCGATTTTTCTAGTCAGCAATGATAACTATTTTCGAAAACTACCTTAAAACGCAGGGTATTACCTTGTCGGATGAGGAGATTAGGCTGATTAGCGCGGCAGCAATTGAAAAGACCGTTCACAGAAAAGAATTTCTGTTGAAGGCAGGCGAAGTCTGTCGTTATAAAGCCTTTATTACCAAGGGGTTTTTGCGGACTTATCGTGTCGGGCCGGATGGCAGCGAACATATCATACAGTTTTCGCCGGAACAGACGTGGACGACTGAAGGGGAAAGTTATACGAATCGCACCCCGTCAGCCTACAGTATTGAGGCTCTGGAAGATAGCCACATTATAATGTGGAGCCGGGACCGTTTTGATGCCCTGCTCGACCAGATTCCGGCCCTTAAGGCTTTCTCTGAGCAACTCATCTCCCGGAATCTTTACTCCAGCCGGAACCGCTTATATAAGGCCATCAGCACTACGCCCACCGAAAAATATGAGGATTTTCTGAAAACATACCCCGGTATCCTCTTGCGCATACCGCTACGTATGGTAGCTTCTTACCTGGGGATTTCGCTCAAAACCTTGATCCGAATCAGGCAGACACAGTTTCCGCATTCGGTAAAATAGAGTCAAATGTCCTCTTTTACGGCCGAACGATTCCTCAATTTTGACTTCTGAAATAAGGGTGTTAGATAATCGTCGAGCTGCATTGCCAGTACAGGATTATTTAACATCGATCAGACAACCAACTCATTGACGATCATGCGTGTATTCGTAACAGGAGCCTCTGGTTTTATCGGTTCCGCCATTGTAAAAGAATTAGTAGAAGCAGGGCATCAAGTTATCGGACTTGCCCGCTCAGAAACTTCTGCTAAATTATTGACTGAAGCTGGCGCGGATGTCCTGAAAGGAAACCTAGAAGACCTTAACAGCTTAAAAAAGGGAGCGGCTGACGCCGATGGTGTCATTCATGCGGCTTTCATTCACGACTTTTCGAACTACCTAGCCGCTGCCGAAATAGATAAGCAGGCCATTGAGGCAATCGGTTCTGTACTGGCTGGTTCTAGCCGTCCGCTTGTTGTCACCGGCGGCATTTTAGGGTTACGAACCGACGGAGGTATGGCCACTGAAGATGATCCTGCGCCCAGCTTTCCGCGCGCTTCAGAAGCTACGGCCATGTCGCTGGCGGAGGCTGGCGTCCATGCATCAGTTATTCGGCTAGCGCCTTCGGTTCACGATATTAATGATTATGGCTTTGTTCCCTTTATTATCAACAAGGCCAGGGAAAAAGGCGTATCAGCTTATGTTAGGGATGGCAGTAATCGTTGGCCTGCGATACACCGGCTTGACGCGGCTCGTCTATTCCGACTGGCACTGGAAAAAGGGGCGATTGGGAGCCGGTATAATGGTGTCGATGACGAAGGCATACCGGTTCGGGAAATTGCGGATGTAATTGGGCAAAACCTGAATCTACCGGTCATTTCGCTATCTCCTGAAGAAGCGGCTGGTCATTTCGAGTGGATGAGTCGGTTTATTCAGTTCGATAGTCCGGCATCCAGTCAAAAAACCAGAGAATTATTGGGTTGGCAGCCTACCCACGTTGGCCTAATTGACGACCTGAATGCGGGGCATTATTTCAACCGCTAGGTTGCACCAGCAAACCGCCTGGACACGACAAATAACTGTTATGTCCGGGCGGTTTGCTATCAGATTAAGTGAGTAAATCGATAGCCTCTTTGTTTGAATTAACCCTTGCTTATTAGGTTCCGGCCATTTAATTCTATTTTGAAACAACTGATAGTCAAGCAGGTTTTCCGGTAGTATATAGATCTACTCGGAAGCCTTATGAGCCCAACACTTGATCCCGAACTTTTTACCGAACGTCCGCCTACATTACCGCCCGTCCATACGGTTAGCCTCAATGTAAATGGCGTTGACACTCAACTTCAACTCGCCCCCTGGACCTCTCTGCTCGATGCGTTGCGCGAGTACATGAATCTGACCGGTACTAAGAAAGGCTGCGACCACGGCCAATGTGGTGCCTGCACCGTACTGGTAGACGGCAAGCGCATTAACTCCTGCATGACGCTGGCCATTATGCAGGAAGACAAACAAATCACGACTATCGAAGGACTGGCCGAGGGTAATGCTGGTCGACCGCATCAGAACGGAATGGCGCTAGCTTCTGCCGGTCAACTGCACCCGCTGCAACAGGCGTTTATCGACCACGACGCTTTCCAGTGTGGCTACTGCACACCCGGTCAGATTTGCTCCGCTGTTGGTCTGATGAATGAAGGCAAAGTGAGGACCGTCGCTGATATTCGCGAACTGATGAGCGGCAACATCTGCCGTTGCGGAGCCTATCCCCACATTGTTGATGCGATCAGCGAAGTCATGCACATTGATCGCGACGCCCGAACCTAACCCCAGCCAGCAACTTATGAATAGCTTTTCTTACGCCCGACCCGACGCCGTTGCCGACGCTGTCGGCGAACTGACGGCTCACAAATCGGCAAAATTTATTGCCGGCGGTACCAACCTTATCGACCTGATGAAGGAGAATGTCGAACGGCCTGATCGACTGATCGACATTAACCGGTTACCGTTGAATCGCATCGAGGAAATCGACGGTGGACTTCGGTTAGGAGCTCTGGTATCCAATGCCGATACGGCTTACAACGAACAGGTTGAGAAACGGTATCCGCTTTTGTCACAGGCTATTCTAGCCGGTGCATCGCCCCAACTGCGGAACATGGCTACCAATGGTGGTAACTTGTTTCAGCGGACCCGTTGTTATTATTTCTACGATGTAGCCATGCCCTGTAACAAACGGCAGCCCGGTACCGGCTGTGGCGCTCTGAACGGTTACAATCGTATTCACGCGATCCTGGGAACAGATAACCGCGACCACGACGGTGGACTGGGTCAAACCCAATGCATCGCTACGCACCCATCGGATATGTGCGTAGGGTTGGCTGCGCTGGAAGCGGTTATCCGCGTGTCGGGACCAAATGGTGAGCGTACTATTCCCATCGCCGACTTTCACCGATTACCCGGCGATACTCCACAATATGATAACACCCTTCAGCCTGGTGAATTGGTAACGGCCATTGATCTACCTGCCAAAGGATTTCCTGATCATCACATGTACCTCAAACTCCGCGACCGAGCGTCTTATGCTTTTGCGTTGGTATCAGTGGCGGCCGCGCTGGAAATCGACGGCGACACGATTACTGGTGCCCGGATTGCGTTGGGTGGTGTAGCACATAAACCCTGGCGTAAGCCGGAGGCCGAAGCCCTGCTAATTGGTAAACCGGTAACCGAAGCTAGTTTTCGACCGGCGGCCGAAGCGCTTCTGGAAGGGGCAAGGGGATTTGAATATAATGCATTTAAAATTGAATTGGCTAAGCGTGCCATTGTACGGGCACTGGCTCAGGCTGCTAAACTGGAACCTCAATCATGACCCAATACGTTGGAAAACCAATCAGCCGCGTCGATGGCGTAGCGAAAGTGACGGGCCAGGCCAAATACGCCGGTGAATTCAACGTACCTGATTTGGCGTATGGTTACGTCGTATCAAGTGGTATTGCGAAAGGTAAAATCAATTCGATAGACGCCGATGCAGCGACGAGTTTGCCGGGTGTTTTAAAGGTAATCACGCACGAGAACCGGCCAAAGATTGCCTGGCTCGACATGAGCTATAACGACCAGGATGCTCCGCCTGGCTCACCGTTTCGGCCACTATATGATGCAACCATCAAATACAGTGGCCAACCAATTGCGCTGGTCGTAGCCGAAACGTTTGAACTGGCCCGTTATGCCGCATCGCTGATTAAGGTCGATTATACCATAGAAGCGCACGAAACGGATCTTGAGACTAATCTGGACAAAGCACACAAGCCATCCTCGGGCATCGCTTCTCTGCTAAAGCCACCACCACCCAAACCACGCGGTAATTTTGAGAAAGCGTTCGAGGAAGCGCCTGTAACTATGCAGGGTAAATACGTTCATGGGGCTGAACACCACAACCCTATGGAATTATTTACCAGCACGGTGGTGTACGAAAAAGACGGTAAACTCACGATCTACGACAAAACACAGGGTGTTAGTAACAGCATTCTATACGTTTCGCAGGTATTTAACATTCCGTTTAGCGATCTGCGTGTCAAGTCACCTTATATGGGGGGCGGGTTTGGTTCGGGCCTACGACCTCAATATCAGTTATTTATGGCGGTTTTGGCCGCTCGCGATCTCAAACGCTCAGTGCGAGTAACACTCACCCGCCAGCAGATGTTTACGTTCGGTCACCGGCCTGCTACAGTGCAGAACGTAGCGCTGGGCGCATCGGAAGATGGTATGCTTAACGCTCTTTACCATGATGCAATTGGCGAAACCTCACAGTTTGAGGATTATACCGAAATGGTGGTGAACTGGGGTGGCATGCTGTATCCACCCGAGAACGTAAAAATGAAGTATGAACTGGTGTCGCTGGATGTGTTTACGCCACTCGATATGCGCGCACCGGGGGGCGTAACGGGTATCCATCCGTTGGAATGCGCCATGGACGAACTGTCGTATAAACTCGGTATGGACCCCCTCGAACTGCGACTGAAGAATTACACGGACATTGACCATAACGAAGACCGACCGTTTTCCAGCAAGGAGTTGCGGGCGTGTTTTCAGCAGGGGGCCGAGCGTTTTGGCTGGGCGAAGCGCAAGCCAGAACCCCGTTCCATGAAGGAAGGTCGCAATTTAATCGGTTGGGGTATGGCGACCGGGATTTGGGATGCCAACCAAATGCCCGCCCGCGCCGAAGCCGTTTTGACCGTCAATGGAAAATTGCGGGTCAGCAGTGCAACGGCCGATATTGGCACGGGCACCTACACCATTATGACGCAATTAGCCGCCGATTTCATGGGGATGCCCATTGAAGACGTTATCTTCCGATTAGGGGATTCCGATATGCCGGTAGCGCCAATTTCCGGCGGTTCCTGGACGGCGGCAACGGTAGGCACGGCCGTAAAATCGGCCTGTGAGGAGCTTGGTAAAACACTGCTCAAAATTGCGCAGAAAATGCCGAATTCGCCGTTTGCAAAGGCAAAGTGGAAAGATATCATGTTCGCTGATAGTCACTTACGGCTGAAAGGGGACTCCTCAGTATCCATTTCCTTACAGGCGCTGGTGAATCTGAATGGTGGACGAGCCATCAGTGAAACGTCGGGGGCGTTACCCGATGCGATGGAGCAGCGGAAATATACCCGAAGTGCCCACTCGGCAGTATTTGTTGAGGTTATGGTCGATGAAGAACTCGGCACGGTGAAAGTAACTCGGGTCATGAGTGCCATTGCCGCTGGCAAGATTCTGAACCCTAAAACGGCCCGTAGTCAGATTATCGGTGGTATGGTGTGGGGCATCAGCAAAGCGCTGGAAGAGGAAAGCTTCCTCGATAACCAGTTTGGCCGATTCATGAACCATAGCTTAGCTGAATACCACGTAGCCGTCAACGCCGACATCCATGACCTCGACGTAATCTTCGTGGAGGAACACGATGAAGTTGTGAATCCATTGGGTATCAAAGGAGTAGGTGAAATAGGTATCGTTGGTATGCCCGCTGCCATTGCAAATGCCGTTTACCACGCCACCGGCAAACGGGTAAGAGATTTGCCTATTACGCTGGATAAGTTGTTGTAAAGTTTGTTGATAAACCCCGCCCTAAGTCCCTCCCTACGGGGGAGGAATTTAGGGCGGGGTTTACATAAATTTACGCCACCGCTTTCCCTTCCAGCATGGGGCGCTTGTCTTTAATTTTATTAAGGATACTCATGCTACTCTGAAACTCCACCTGAACTCCACCCGGACTAAAGCGGCAGGTGACGGTGTCGTAATGCGCCGTTTCGATAAATCGCCAGGTCATCATGAACGTGTTAGCGTCTTTCCAGCCACCGCTGCCCGCTACCCGCGTACTGGTTTCTCCGGGCGTTGGGAGATTAGTTAATTTCAGCGGTAGAGTAGGGAAGGTAGTGGCGCTTTCGGCCCAGTGGTTAATGCCGCATAACACCTGATGATCCCCTTTGTCGTCCTGCAATTTGAAAATGCAGCCGTCCTTACCAAAGGTTAGCGAAACATTTTTAGCGTGTAAGCTATTGTCGGCAATGGCGTAGGTTTTACCGCTGATTTGCGATTGTGTGGTCATCGCGTCTTCTGACCGCATAATCGGTGGTGCCAAAGCCAAACCAGCCAGCTTCTGGGTCAACGCAGCCTGCTTGGTCTTGGCTGCTGATAATCCCTCCCCCCGAAGCGCGGGCAGAATGTGGTTCCAGACCGCATCTAGTACTGCCTGCATATCAGCCGTTTCGGACGTCATGGCGACTACGGCGTCTTCTTTGGGTAGCACAATGCAGTACTGACCGAAGGCGCCATCGCCCCGGTAGGCATCATTGCGGCACCGCCAGAACTGATAACCGTATCCTTGCAGCCAATCGTTTTCTTCTTTCGGTCGTTTGCCACCGGCTGACTGCACCTCAAAACGGGTTGCGTCATTAATCCAGGCTTCTGAAATGAGTCGTTTGCCGTTCCACACGCCTTTTTGTAAATACAATTGTCCGAATTTGGCGATATCTTCCGTCTTCAATCGCAGGCCCCAACCGCCGGTATTAATACCCTGTGGCGATACTTCCCAATCCTCGCCCTCAATACCCAGCGGTCCAAACAAACGCGGTTTTAGGTAAGTCAGAATAGGTTGGCCGGTGAGTTTCTGTACAATGGCTGACAGCATGTAAGTAGCTCCGCTATTGTACACGAAATGCGTACCTGGTTCATGATCAACTGGTTGTGCCAGAAACGTCTGTACCCAACTGTTACTGCCGCCATCCCGGAGAGCTGGCGTCGTGTCCTTATCATGCCCCGTCGACATGGTCAGTAAATCCTTAACTCGCATGGCCGCCAGATTCGCACTAACGGTAGCCGGAGCTTCCTTCGGAAAAAACGAAACGACCTTATCCTCTACCTTCAACTTACCTTCCGCAACGGCCAACCCAACGGCGGTTGAGGTGAAGCTTTTACTGAGCGAATACAGCGTGTGTTTATATTGCGGAGCATACGGCGCCCACCAGCCTTCGGCCACCACCTGGCCATGTCGGAGCACCATCATACTATGTACATTCAGTTTACTAGCGTCGATGGCATTGGCAAAATCAAGTAAACCACTCGGTGATACACCCTGTGTTTCAGGCAGGCTACGAGGCAGTTTAACCAGTTTGGCGGGTAAGGCCCAACTCACGTCGGGAAGACTAGCGGCAACACTCAGGCCAACGGCGCCAAAGCCCAGTTGACGAAGAAAGGTTCTACGATTTAACTGCATTGGTTTGGGAATTAATAAAAACGTAGTTGAAAGCGATTCAAGAGTTGATCCTTTTCCCGAAAAGACAGTGAGGGGACTGGTTTACTATGTCCTAAGCTGATAATCCTCAACATAGGGTTTTACACTCTACCGTTTCGCATTACAACGGAGTTATCTCAAAAGCTTAGCAGACTATTTTTAGGCTTTCTTCCTAACAATCGTCGATCAGACGAATTATTACTTCTATTTACGTATCAGTCTATATGATGGAGAAACGAATCAGACATTATTCGCCAGATGCCAGCGCTGGTGATAATCCAGGTGCAAGGGGTAGTAATGTAATCAGTAACCTGAGAATGAGTGAGGGTAACGAAGATCCAGCCACATCAGATGACTATGATGAAGGCGGCATGATAGGTGACGGAATCACTAGCGAATCTGGCGTACCAGAGCAGGGTGATGATCTGCGTACGATAACCGGAACCGACCGTGATAAGACGGAGCCCGACGAAAACATGGCTACGGAATCGTAAATAGGCTATCTTTCAGCATGCAGCATCTGGAATTTGAGCCGCCTGACGGATTACGGGATGTCATAAAGTGCTTTTGGTACAACCGAGAAGACTTCGGTGAAGGCCAATCAAGTTTTGAGGTACAGCCTGATGGCTACGCTGAACTGATTTTCCACTTCGGAAGCGGCTGTAGCATTTCTTATAATGGAGTCTTGCAGCCATTGCCATCACCGTTTATGGTGGGGCTGCTGGCTCAACCTGTCAATTTTTACACGCAGGGTCGTTTAGAAATTATCGCTATCCGATGCTTTCCCTGGACCGTGTTTGACTTGCTCGGACTTCCCTCCGGTAAAGACAGTGTCCGCATAGTTGAGCATCCCATAGCTCAGCTTCAACCTACTTTGGATGAGTGCATTCAGGCTGGTAAGATAGACGAGGCAATCGTTCAGGTAAAACAGTATTTTCTAAATGCACGGTCGCAGGTTGCTGTCGACAGCATGCTATCGAAAGCAGGAGTTGCTATGCAGGAAGCGGCTGGCACTATACCGGTAAGTCAGGTGGCAGAGGCAGCCCACGCGACGGTACGTACACTAGAAAGGAAATTCAAGCAATCGTCTGGCCATAGTGTCAAAGACGTGTCTGGGCTGATGCGCTTTGAGCAAGTACGAAATCACTTATGGCTTGATCCAGATGCCAATCTGGCTGGCTTGGCGTATGAGCTAGGCTATACGGATCAATCTCACCTTAGCCGGGAATTCAAACGCTATAGTGGCACTACGCCCGCGGCATTTGCGCGAAAAGCCAGGAAGGGAAAACAGGTTGTAAGTGCTGATTTTGTCGTGTTTATACAAGCCTGATACAAGAGCCTTGCTGAATTTTGCATCGTAATCAACAATGCAAAATCATGTTACTGAAGAATAAAAAAATAGCCATTATCGGTGCAGGCCCTGTTGGTCTCACAATGGCAAAATTAGTACAGCAGGAAGGTGTAGACGTAACGGTTTACGAACGAGATAAAGATCCACAGGCACGAATTTGGGGCGGCACGCTTGATCTGCATAAAGGTTCAGGGCAGGAAGCTATGCAAAAGGCGGGCTTGCTGGAACATTATTATGCCCAATCGCTCCCTATGGGCGTAATCTTTGCTGACGAACACGGCACCGTGTTGTCTACGAAAGAGGTTGTCCCTGAAAATCAGTACGATAATCCTGAAATCAACCGAAACGATTTACGGAAAATCCTGCTCGATAGCTTAAAAAACGATACCGTTGTTTGGGACCGTAAATTAGTAGGGCTTGAAGCAAAAGCCGGTAAATGGCTGTTGCAGTTCGAAAATGGCCCCGATGCGACTGCCGATCTTGTTATCGTAGCCAACGGAGGCATGTCCAAAGTAAGACGCTATGTTACGGATACTGAGGTCGAAGATACCGGAACGTTTATTATTCAGGGCGATGTACCTCAACCTGAAATAGCCTGTCCTAAGTTTTATAGCTTGTGCGATGGGCATAGATTGATGACCGCGCACAATGGCAATTTGCTGGTTGCCAATCCTTACAACAGCGGTGCCTTAACCTACGGTGTAATTTTTAAAAGGCCTGAAGAATGGAGCCATGACAATGGATTAGACTTTCAGGATACGGAGCGCATTCGTGCAGCCCTTTCCGAACGATTCTCAAACTGGGATAGCCGTTACCATCAATTATTCCAGGCTACCTCGTTTTTTGTTGGGTTGTCGACGAGAAAACTGCCACTGGGTGGCCCCTGGAAAACGGATCGCCCGCTGCCGATAACGCTTATTGGCGATGCCGCTCATTTAATGCCGCCCTTTGCCGGTCAGGGGGTAAATACCGGACTGGTAGACGCATTAACTTTATCCGAAAGCTTAACCAACGGAAAACACGAAACCATACAAGCTGCCATCAGCGATTACGAACAAAAAATGATCGCTTATGCCGCAGAAGCACAACGAGAATCAAGCCAGAACGAGATAGAGATGCGTAATCCCGACTTTTCTTTCCAGCAATTTATCTTTTGAGATGACTACCGCTTTTCGTGAAAAAGCCCTTTAGTGTACTGAAAGGGCTTGTCTCCTTTTTCGACCCCACTCTGCCATTAGAAAACCATAGAGTTTCAGTGGTTTCACATGATCGCAAACGATTTTGATGATACCCAGAGCCGGCAGAGCCATATCTGGGAGGCCTTAAACGACCTTGCTCAACACAATAACCATAAAAGACAATGCCAGCCCGGCCGCTACACAACTTCACAAAACGAATCACGCTGGGCGGAGTTATATTCCGTGAGGTCGACACACTACGACCGTTTGCAAGTCAATTATGTTTACGATTGCCATTCACGGAGGATCAGGAACCATCAACCGATCTGAAATCACACCTGAACAGGAGAAAACATATAGACAGGCGCTGGAAACGGCCTTAGACGCTGGTTATGTGGTGCTGGCTCGGGGCGGTTCGGCGCTGGATGCGGTAGAACAGGCCGTCCGGAATCTAGAAGATATCGAGGTTTTCAATGCGGGTCGCGGGTCCGTATTTTCGGCTAATGAAAAGCATGAAATGGACGCGTCGATTATGTGTGGCCAGTCATTGAAGGCGGGGGCCGTGGCGGGCGTTACCAATATCCGTAATCCAATCAAGTTGGCCCGAACCGTTATGGAGCAATCCGAAAACGTCTTTCTGATGGGAGCCGGTGCCGAAGAATTCGCTCGGCTGCACAACCTACCGACCGAGCCAGACGACTATTTCTTCACCGAATTTCGGTTTCAGCAACTTAAAGAAGCTCGACAGGCGAACCGGACCCAATTGGACCATAGTTCGTCTAACACCGGCAAAGGCACCGTTGGCGCGGTCGCTCTCGATCAAGCAGGTAACCTGGCCGCAGCTACTTCGACCGGCGGGTTAACCAACAAACAGTTCGGTCGTCTGGGTGATACGCCTGTTATTGGAGCTGGTACGTACGCAAACAATCAGACCTGCGCCGTGTCGTGTACGGGTTATGGCGAGTTTTTTATTCGCGCCGTGGTTGCTTACGATGTTTCGTGCCTGATGGCTTATAAAGGCTTGTCACTTAAAGAAGCCTGTGATTATGTCGTGCAAGATAAGCTGAAAACGATGGGTGGCGAAGGCGGACTCATTGCCGTCGATAAGGCCGGAAACGTTACATTGCCGTTTAATTCAGAAGGTATGTACCGAGCCTGGCGGAACCAGGCCGGTGAAGGCGAAGTCGCTATATTTGGGTAAAACTCAGGAAATTTTCTTGTTGCGCAGGGTGAAATTGTTGCCGTGGCTAAGTACGTGCACCAGCAAGTTTTCGATGAAAATATCGTGTTCGACGCGAGCAACGGTGTAGTTTGATTCCTTCAGGCTGCGCCCATCGATGAGCGTAACCAGCCCGGTGCCAATCGCTTCGAGTTTGTTACCTTTCCGAATAATGATGCCTGTATCTTCCTCCAGGCCAATGCCGATGTGGGCCGGATTATTAGCCACTGCAAAGGCTAGTCGCCGGAAGCGTCCCCGCACTAGAAAATGCGTGTCGATAATGGCTTCATGAACGAGCGCTAATCCAGGCAGTAAATCAACATGGGGCTGCAAATCATTTTCGGGCGTGCGGGGATAAATCATCAGGTCCGACATCACCATTGCCCCGGCGCTGGTACCGGCGATAACCACATGTTCATGAACATAGCGCTCGTGGAGCAACCGGGCAAAGGCCGTATTGGCAAAGGCATCGGTTAGTTTCAATTGATCGCCCCCCGAAAACATAATCCCTCCACAGGTTCGAATTCGCTCCAGAATCTGAGGTTGATCAGCCTCCTCGGGTGAGGTGATATGCATGAATTTGACATGCGTATGACCCAGTTTTTTGAAGGCGCGAGCGTATCGCTTAGCTACCTCATCAGGAATACTCGAGGCTGTGGTTACGACTTCCAGGCAGGATTTGGCATCATCAATTTCGGTGAGGAGCCGGTACAAAATTCCTGAGCTAACGAAGTTGTGGATTGTATCATGGGTATGCAGAGGTTTGGAGCGGGTTCCTTTGTCTTCGTTTCCGCCGATAGCCATCAGTGTGCCTCGTATGACCATAGAATGAGCTTAATTTAGCGTAGTTAGGTGAGTAGGCAATTGGGAAATAATCCCGATGCCTTATTTTACTGTAACGGCTTGCTCGTTTATTGGTTTGCTGTTTCTGCCGAAATGTGACTGATTCAAATTGCTTCTCAGACCCACTAATTCAGACGGATGATTTTACAATTAATTAATGGTTGACCTTGTTCTATTAACCATCAATCGGATAAGTTTACCGAATTGTCAAATTATGATCTGCTGACATTTGGCCCTTATCAGTACATTTATACTGTTGGTAGGAGCCTTAATCCGAAGCGTCTGTTTTTATGTATTTTGATTTTACCTCTTTGCGTCATCAATTATTTCTTCTTTTCTGCCTGATACTACTGGCTGGCTGTCACCGGTTTAACCCTGCGGCAAAACAGGGCCCGTCGGGATATAAAACTGCCCTGGACGACAGTACGTTGTACGCAGATCATTCCCCATTTGTTATGCCTTATAACCGGATTATCCAGGGGGCCGGGCAGTCGGTTAGTTTTGGGGATGGTAGTCTGGAAAACCACAGCCTGGATGCGGTCATGCTACCTGATCAAAAAACGTTGGTGGTCGAAGATCGGTTTGGAATTGCTTTTTTCGATGTAAAACGGCGGGCGCTGATTTCGCGCTGGGCCTATAACAGCGAGTCGTCGCTTAAGGGTAGCATGAGTTCGTTCTCCGGCATTAAGGCCGTCGTTCATCACGATTCGACGTTTATTTTCTGGGGAGCCGGCGGAAAAGGTAAACCGAACTCATATGTCATGCAGGCGAGTTGGGACGGAAATCGCGCCCGACTGGTTCGAACAATTCCGTTCGAGGCCGTTGCACCAGCCACCATTGCGCTGCCTAATGAGTTGGTAGTTAAAGAAGAGGGCGGAGACTTGTATCTATACGTCGTCTTGAACGGCAACAATCAGTTTGTGAAAGTAAGAGCTAAGGATCAGCGGGTTATCTGGTCGGCACCGACAGGAGTCGCGCCATTTGGGCTATCGATGCTGGATGATAAAGCCTACATAACCAACTGGGCCGGGCCGGTTCCTGATGCTACGGATGGCCTGGAAACGGCTGGTGTTCCCTGGGGAAGTGCGTACATCGATCCGAAAACCGGGGCTATGGCGCGAGGAACCGTTTCCATCATTGATACGCGTGAAGGAAAAATAGTTAAAGAGCTGCCCGTTGGCTTGCATCCCAACGCCATTGTCAGTAGTCCCGACCGGCGGTTTCTGTATGTAGCCAATGGCAATAGCGATTATGTATCGGTCATTGATGCGCAGACCCAGCAGGTTACCGATTCTGTTTTTGTGGGCCTGTTCAACCGTGGTAATGGCTACATCGGCAGCACGCCAAACGCACTGGCGATCGACTCGCAGGGCACTACTTTATATGTAGCAAACGGAATGGATAATGCTGTTTGTGTAGTTTCCTTAGGAAGTAAGGGATCTGCCGCTGGTACGGGTAGTTCGCAAGTTAACGGCTACATTCCGACGCAGGCTTACCCGTCCGGACTGGTGCTGCATAACAATGAACTGTACGTTACAAACTTGGAAGCGGTCGGTGCCCGTATCGCGAATCCGGTTGATCAGGGCAGTCAGGGACGAAACCCAAGTCGGAAAGAGTTGAAAGCGTATAACTCCCACAAACAGCTAGCGTCTCTTTCCTTCATTCCATTGCCAAATGAGGCCCAGCTAAGATCCTATACCGAGCAGGTAAACCAGCAAAGTCTTCAGTTTCGCCTGGCCTTAACCGAACAGGTCCCTCGCCCAAACATAGCGCCGAGACCCGTACCCGAACGTATCGGCGAGCCGTCGGTATTCAAGCATGTCCTGTATATTATCAAAGAAAATCGCACGTACGACCAGGTTCTGGGCGATATGCCGCAGGGGACCGGTATGCCCGATTTGTGCATTTTCGGGGATAGCGTGACGCCCAACCAGCACCAACTTGCCCGGAATTACCTACTGATGGATAATTACCATGTATCCGGGAAATCGTCGGCGGAGGGGCACCACTGGGCGAGCGCGGCTATGGTCACCGATTATACCGAGAAGAGCGTGCGGGCCTGGTTCCGAAGTTATCCGCACGTATTGTACGATGCGATGGTGTACGATAAAAAAGGCCTGATCTGGAATAATGCGCTCGATCACGGAAAAACCGTTCGCATTTACGGAGAAGCCTGCACCTGTCATTTCGATGAAAAACAGCATAATTGGCGGACGCTGTATCAGATGCGGCAGGAAAGTAAACCGTTTTCATACACCAACACCACGACTATATCTCGTGTCCGGCCAATACTGGCGAAAGACTTTCCGGGCTGCGACAACGAAACGGTTAGCGACCAGATGCGGGCGGATGCATTTATCAAAGAGCTGGCCGAAATCGAGGCTAATCCAACCGCCGATTTACCGAACCTGATGGTTATGTCGCTGCCGAACGATCATACGGCGGGCATGAATCCAGCCTTTCCAGTACCGAGAGCGATGGTGGCCGATAACGACTTGGCCGTTGGTCGGATTGTCGATGCGATCACGCACAGCCGGTTTGCCGCATCGACCGTAATTTTTATTACCGAAGATGACTCGCAGGCGGGTTGGGATCACGTATCGGCTTATCGCACAACCGGTTTTGTCATTAGTCCTTACTCGCGGTTGCAGAAAACCGTCCATACCAATTACAACCAGACATCGATGGTCCGGACGATGGAGCAGATTCTGGGATTACCGCCTATGAACGTCATTGATGCTACGGCGCTACCCATGTTTGACTGTTTCACCGACAAACCTGATTTCTCGTTTACCTACAAAGCCTTGCAAAACCGGGTTAACCTGAGCGAAATGAACCCATCACCAACCGGCTTGAAAGGGCCAGCGTTGCGGTTTGCCAACCAATCCATTCGCCACGGTTTTCACCTGATTGACCGGGGTCACGACGATATGCTGAACCGGATTTTATGGTTTGCCGCCAAGGGCAAACGGCGTTATCCCGCCGAGCTGGCAGGCGCTGAAGAGGATGACGATGATGACGACGATTAATCAGTCAAACCTATAATCGTGTGACTAAATCAGTAGAAACCAGAACGTTTTCTATTCCAGTAAGAAGATAATCAACAAACCAGTTATGACAAGTCAATTACGATATATAAGCTGCGGCTTAAGCCTCCTGCTACTAATCTGTGTTGGCGTGAGTTGCCACCGGAGCGGCATAACGTCGGGCGCTTCGGAAGAGAAGGAAGTATACCAGCAGTTAGCCGCGAATCGGGTTAAACTGCCTAATGGCTGGTCGTTGACTCCGCCGGGCCGAAGCCTTGATCTGGATGATTTGCCGTTGAATCTGATCGTTTCGCCCTCGAAGAAATACCTGGCCGTAACCAATAATGGGCAAAGCACGCAAAGCATTACCTTACTCGATGCCAAGTCGGAAGTGGTACTGGATACGGCTAAAGTCGGTAAAGCGTATCTGGGGTTGGCCTTCAGCGCCGACGAAACGAAACTGTACGCGTCGGGCGGTAATGACAATAAAATTCTGGTCTACAAAATCGCTGATAATAAGCTGGTACCCGACGAGTCAATCGTGCTAGGAAAACCCTGGCCGGTGAAAATTTCGCCAACGGGTCTGTGTGTAAATGACGATAAGAATCAGTTGTACGTCGTTACCAAAGAAGACAGTTCGTTGTACATCATTGACACCAAAAGTCGGCAAACGTTAACGAAACTGAACATTGGCGCTGCGGCTTATACCTGCTTATTATCAGCCGATAAAAACGAGTTGTTTATTTCGCTTTGGGGTGGGGCTAAAGTCCTGGTAATCGACTTGCGGACGCAGACGAAAGTGGCCGAAATCGCGACCAATAAAAACCCTAACGACCTGCTCCTGACCCGCGATGGTAAGTGCCTTTTTGTAGCTAATGGTAATGATAACACCGTTGCGCTGATTGATGTGGCTAAGCGGCAGGTCATTGAAACCCTAACTACATCGCTTTTCCCCGATGCGCCCGTAGGCACTACTCCAAACGGATTGGCGCTGAGTGAAGACGATAATACCCTCTATATCGCCAACGCCGATAATAATTGCCTGGCTGTGTTTGATGTTACGCAAAAGGGGCATAGTCAATCGCGTGGATTTATTCCAACGGGCTGGTACCCAACGTCGGTTAAAGTAATTGGCGATAAGCTTTACGTCACCAACGGGAAAGGCTTTTCCTCGAAAGCTAATCCGCGCGGGCCGAATCCAGTTCGAGCCAAGACCTCACAACAGGTAGGGCCTAACCCGCAGGCTAATCCCGGTCCGGTGCAGTATATTGCTGGGCTGTTTAAGGGTACGATGTCGATTATCGATATACCTGATGAAGAAGTTCTGGCGGCTTATTCCCGGCTGGTTTACACCAATACGCCCTATACAAAACGGAAGGAAGATCAGGCGGAAGGCGAAGCTGGTAATCCGATACCAAGGCGGGTAGGGGATAAGTCGCCGATTAAGTATGTGTTTTACATCATCAAGGAAAACCGCACCTACGACCAGATTTTAGGGGATGTCAAAGAAGGAAACGGTGATGCGGCTCTATGCCTGTTTCCCGAAAAAGTGACGCCCAATCATCATGCATTGGCGAAGCAGTTTGTACTGCTGGATAACTTCTACGTCGATGCCGAAGTCAGCGCGGATGGGCATAACTGGTCCTCAGCCGCTTATGCGAATGATTATGTAGAAAAGACTTGGGTAACCAGCTACGGCGGCCGTGGCGGAACCTACGACTACGAAGGACAAAAAGAGATTGCTTATCCTCGCGATGGCTTCATCTGGAACCACTGTGAACGGGCAGGTATTTCGTACCGGAGTTATGGCTGGTTTACGGATGAAAAGCCGCGTGATAAAGTGTTACAGGGACATTATTGCCCGGGTTTCCGAGGTTTTAATCTGGGTTATCTGGACGTAAGTCGGGAAGAAGCCTGGGAGCGGGATTTTGATTCGTTAGTAGCTAAAAAAGCGTTACCTCGCCTGAATACCATTCGCATGGGCAATGACCATACATCGGGAGCTCGTGTGGGTTTACCTACGCCCGATGCCGCCGTTGCGGATAACGATTTAGCCGTGGGTAAACTGGTGGAGCACCTCTCAAAAAGTCCGATCTGGAACGAATCGGTAGTGTTTATTTTGGAAGACGACGCTCAAAACGGCCCTGACCACGTCGATGCGCACCGCTCCACTGCGTTTATGGCTGGTGGGTTTGTTAAGCGCGGTTTTGTTGATCACACCATGTATTCTACCTCGGGAATGCTGCGCACCATTGAATTGATTTTGGGCCTCAAACCAATGAGTCAGTATGATGCTGCGGCTACACCGATGTGGCGCTGTTTCAGTAAAAACGTAGATAATCGGCCGTTTACTGCGCTGCCAGCCGGAGTCGATTTGAACGAGAAGAATGTAGCGATCAATATCAATTCAAAACGGTCGATGCGCTTTAATCTAAGCCATCCAGATGATATTGACGACTTGGTTTTCAGCGAGATTGTGTGGCAAACGGTACGTGGCCAAAAAAGCGTTATGCCCGCTCCGCGCCGGGGTGCCTTCGTACGAATTGGTAAAGGCGAGGAAGAAGAGGAAGGCGAAGATGACGATTAAACTTAGAATCGGTTAGGACTGATCAACGTCTTTTATTGGTGGAGCTTATCAAGTTCCATGACCAAGTAAACCATTTCCTTCGTCTCGACTGAATCGCCCATTTCCAGCGATATAGGGCCTTCTTCGGCCTGAAATGTCAGGCGAAATATTAGCCAGGGGCAGCACTGCCGTTCGAATTTGATGAATTCCGCCAACTCACTAATCAATTCATTGTCCGTTTTGTCAAACACGAGTTCATAGCTGGTCGGGTGGGCAATGGTTCGGGTTATCTTCTTGAAAATAGTCTGGTGCAGTTCATTCATTCGTCGAACCTGCTCCTGATCAGAGAGCTGACAAGCCAGCGTAGTTACTTTTTTTAGTTCAGTTTCTGTCTTCATAGCGTTTAGATAACCAAATAAATCTAGGGAGTAAAGTCGTTAAATATCAGTGGCTTTTACGGAAAGGTAAGTAATCTGTTGAATTAAACAGCAGTTAAGGTTAATCAAAATGTCACTGAATTTTGTATTTTAGAGCGATAAATCTATAAGTAATTATACTGGATTTCTGCTTGCCGTAACTTAATGAAAACGACGTTTAATATATTGATCGTTGATGATGATGATGACGATCAGTATCTGATTCGGGCTGCCTTTGAGAAGGATTCAAGCCGATACAACCTTCAGTTTGCCGCTGATGGAACTGATATATTGGAAAACATTGCAGGCTCGCAATTTCTGCCCGATTTAATATTGCTGGACCTGAACATGCCCGTCATCAGCGGGTTTGAGGTGTTAAAGCATCTAAAAGATTCTCCAATATATCGGCATGTTCCCGTAGTTATTTTAACAACCTCCGAAAGCCAGGATGATATTGACCGGGCTTATGCTATGGGCGCTAATACGTTCATTACCAAGCCAATTAATCATCAGGCACTAATTGATCTGGCTGAGCAAATACGCTTATACTGGTTTACATTGGCCAAGATTCCAACACGCCGAACCAATTAACAGTGCCGTCAGGTTACTAACTGCAACTTGGCGGCTTGCTTCTCCTAATCTCCCTTAGCGAAGGATTTCCCTTCGTAGATGCCGCTAGCTTCTGACTGGTCCCTAAACTCCCAATGGTGCGCCTTTAGCCGCTATGTCACTACCTGTGATTGTGTTGTAAAAAAGCTTAAACAGTTAGGTTGCGGTTCAGGTTACGTATTCACCATTCACAGAAAGCGTTAAATTCTGCATAGTTGTGCGAACATCTTTTTGTTATCTAGGCCTGGCTGTTTCATTGTAATAAGCCAGCCTTTTATTCACAAACGTATGGTAGCGCCAACAGATGGACCCATCCTTTATATTAACGATGATGAGGATGACCACCTGCTGTTTAGAGAGGCAATAAATAGTCTGAGTTTGTCAAACGAAATTCGATTTTTCGTTAACGGTGATGAGGCTCTAGCTTACCTGGAAACCACGCCGGAAAATCCATTTCTGATTCTCTGCGACCTGATTATGCCGCTACGGGATGGACTAGAATTACGCCAAGCCATTGACTCCAGCGATTATTTAAAGCAGAAGGCAATCCCCTTTATTTTTTTCACGACGGAGGCCAGTCCCAGTCAGGTCAGACAGGCTTACAAAGGAACGATTCAGGGCTTTCACATCAAAGCGCCAGATTTCACCCGGCTTAAACAGCAGATTAGCTTAATCATAGCTTATTGGCACGACTGCTTACACCCGAATAGTTTTGCAACGGATGTAAGCAGTCGTGAATGATTACTATAACCGGTTGAGGTTAACCTACGATACCAGGTCCGGCTGGTATTGAGCCTTTACTTCTCGCTTTTTACACTCCTGAACTAGCTTAACAGACTGACTTACCCGGTCTGACAGATGCACGATTAGCGCGCCGTTTGGCGCGTGCTGGATAGCATAAGTGAGCGCATCCAGCTCATCTGCTATGATTCGTACGGATTTCTGCGGATCAATTTCCCGAATTCCCTGCATAATCAGGTTCGCAATCTGGTCGGTGTCCCGGCCGCGACTGTCTTCATCGAAACGAATGATGATTTCATCGAAGATGTTAACAGATACGCGCCCGACGGCAATAATATCTTCATCTCTGCGGTCGCCTACGCCGGTCAGGATACCAATTGTATGCTGGGCTTCGGCCTGTTTGAGATACGCGCCTAACGCTTCCAAACCATGTGGATTATGGGCATAATCGACCAGCACGCGGAAATTCTGGAATTGGAAGAAATTCATCCGACCCGGCGTATTTTCGTACGAAGGCACAAATGAACGTAATCCTTCGGCCAACAGCGGAATCGAAATATCCTGGCAGTAAGCAGCCAGGGTTGCCGCCAGAATATTCTCGATCATGAACGGTGCTTTCCCACCAAAAGCCAGCGGAATATTATCCACATGTTCAATGGGAAACCACTCATTACCCCGCCGTATCGTGATGAATCCATCTTCATATACGGCGACCAGTCCGCCAGCCTGGTAATGAGCTACAACTTTTTCGTCGGCCGGATGCATACTAAATAAAGTCACCTGAGCGCGCACATTCTCCCGCATGGCATACGTATGAGGCTCGTCGGCATTCAGGATGGCGTAACCACCCGGCTTCACGCTTTCGGCTACAATTGCCTTAACCCGCGCCATATCTTCCAGTGAATGAATATCGCGCATACCCAGGTGGTCAGAGGCTACATTGGTGACAATACCGACGTCGCATTGATCGAAAGCCAGCCCCGCACGCAGCATACCCCCGCGTGCGCATTCCAGCACAGCAACCTGCACCGAAGTATCCTGCAAAACCTGCAAGGCGCTTTGTGGCCCTGTGCAGTCGCCCGCTTCAATAAGCGCATCACCAATGTAAACGCCATCCGTTGTCGTGCAACCAACGGTATAACCTGCCTGTCGGATTAGATGTCGGGTGAGTCGGGTGGTGGTGGTTTTCCCGTTAGTGCCGGTTATGGCTACGATGGGAATACGACCTGGCCCAAGGGCAACTGCCTGATCGTCTGGGAACAGCATATCGGCCACGGCTTTGCCTACGTCGCGGGGCTTACCTACTGATGGATGTGTGTGCATTCGGAAGCCCGGTCCGGCATTGACTTCGATGATCATAGCGCCAGAGTCAGTCAATGGGCAGGTAACATCCTGAGCAATCAGATCGATTCCGCAAATATCCAGACCAATCGTTCGTGCAGCACGTTCGGCCATCGTCCGAATATCAGGATGTACGTCATCCGTCACATCGACCGCAGTTCCACCCGTACTTAAATTAGCTGTCTTTTTCAGAAAGAGTTCACACCCGTCCGAAAGCACTGATTCCAGCGTTAAGTTCTGTTCGGCAAGTAGGTTAAGCGTAGCTTCATCTATCTCAATTTTGGTCAGCAGATTTACGTGACCATCGCTCCGGCGGGGATCGAAATTGATCTGGTCGACGAGCTGCTGAATAGTCGATTGTCCGTCGCCGATGATCTGGGCCGGAATGCGCTGGGCCACTGCACAGAGTTTATAATCGATCACCAGTAGCCGGTAATCATTGCCCTGTACGAACTGCTCGACCAGCACATCTTCACTGTGTAGTTTAGCCATTCGAAACGCAGTCAGCAAGGCTTCGGTGGATTGAATGTTTGTAGTGACACCCCGTCCATGATTACCATCCAGTGGTTTAACCGTCAGGGGAAAGCTTAGCTGTTGTAGCGTTGTCAGTAGAGCCTGTTCGGTCTGAACCACCTTACCGGCCGGCACAGGAATATTAACCTGACTTAACCGCCGTTTCGTTTCGGCCTTATCTGCAGCCAGCTCAACGGCCATGCTACTGGTTTGACTAGTAACCGTTGCCTGGATTCGTTTCTGCCGGGCACCATAACCTAACTGAATGGTTGAGTCAGTGTCGAGCCGCAAATAGGGAATGCCTTTTTGCCGACAAGCGTTAACAATAGCTGATGTGCTGGGGCCTAGTCGATCCTCTTCGCAGATGCGGGAAAGCAGGCTAATGTCGGCCTGTAAATTGTAATCTTTACCATCAATAAGCGCCTGAGCAATAGCTACAGCGCAATGAGCTGCCTGTAGACCAGCCCGTTCTTCCTGATAAGCAAAAACAACGTTGTATACCCCATATTCACCCGTGCCGCGAGTTCGACCAAAACCGCAATCCATACCGGCCAGTGTCTGAAGTTCAAGAGCAATATGTTCGATAATATGCCCCATCCAGGTACCCTGCTCAACTCGATAGAAAAAACCTCCCGGTCGTCCTTCCGAGCATTGATGGTCGTATAAACTGGGTATCAATGCTCGCAGTCGTTCATAAAAACCGTCGATTTTATTAGATGGGCATTCTTCCAGTTCTTCCAGATCTAACCGCATTGCGATTAGTTTATGTCGACTGATAGACCAGTAGTTAGGGCCACGTAGCGCCCGGATGTCCTGAATTTTCATAGTTGAGTGTGCCCTCGTTCAGTCAGTTGAGACCACGATCAGGCTTACGTATAGGGAGGGTTGGAGATAGGCTTTAGCTCGTTTCTACAATAACGTGGGCAGATTGAGTATTCAGCTAATTCGACTATTTGAGTCAGTTTTCTGTAGGAACTGTCTATGAATAGAATAGTTTTTATATTTAGTATAAAGATAATAAGTAAAAAATTTGCTTAAAATTGAGTTATGCACATGAAATATTTGTAAAAATTGGTCAAGGCAGCATGTTCGTATAGTGGTAGTCGATTAATGTATTAGAATATTTTTCTGCATTACCGAATCTCTTTCAATGAAGAAAAGGACCATTTTCTTATAATTTACATAATTAGTCTGGGTGATGATGGCTGTGCTACTCATCTCTTCGGATATAACCGGCAAACAAGTGTCGTTACCTACAGTTAATCTACCTTTGAAAATCAGCGGATAGGCTAAAAGATTATCCGATATGTATTGCTGACAGTTTTGACGGTTAATTTGATCAACATCATAAAGAAAGCCCGGTCGTCAGCGACAACCGGGCTTTACTACATCAAAGAGAAGGTATTTATGGTTTAATTACTTTTACGCTCTGGCGCTGATCCGGTGTCGTCGCCTGCAACAGATAGACGCCACTAGCCTGCCCCGATAAATTCCATTCCACAGACTGGGCCGTCTCCGCTTGTTGCCACTGCTGAGACCGAATCGGTTTACTGCTCAAATCCAGTAATTGTACGTTTAAGACTTTACCGGTGGCTCCACTCACCGTCGCCCGCAGTTGCTCTCCAAGGATAGGGTTACCTAGCAAGCTAATCTTTAGCTCAACTTCCTCAGCTCCTTGCCGTGCATAGATATTACAGCCTGAGTTGACGGTAAACCGAAACGGCCCGTAAATCTCCGCCGTACCGTTGGCGTCTGTCACCCGCACGTAATAATCAGCTGTTACCTGCTGGTTAACTGGAGATTTCAGAGATGTTGACCAGTGGATTCCATAGCATTTTGACCGCGCCACGGTGGCCACCCGTGATGCTCATTCTATTTACAGCTAACTCTTCGTTGGAAAGGGGATTAAACGGGGCCGCCCGGCGGTGGTCAGCTTAGAGCGAAACAGCTGGTCAGTTGATTTCGGAATGAGGTGATCAGTTTCAGCGAAATCTCCAGGCTGTGGGCCGTGTTAGCGAGAAAATAGTACTGTTGAATACAGACTGGGTGTTTAGTTGGAAGAAATGAGTAAGAAAGACGGAGGCTCCGCCCTTTTGGTAGGCGCAAACCTAGCCTATCTCCCCCCCCCCCAAAGTCTACCACAAATGTTGCATTGTTAGCACTATTGTTGCATTTTTAGCTATTCGTTATCCAACTACCCATAAGTGTCATTCGTGCGTATACTAAACGGTTTATTTTGTTACCGTTGTTGGCCATTAATGTTGTTGCTTTTAGGCACAGCAACAGGCCTTCTCCGAGCGCAGCAACTAATGCTGCCACCGCCCCTCCGACAAGTCCCGCAACCCGCCGATGGTACAATTAACCTGATGGCGCCGTACATGACCGAAGATAAACATGGTAATATCTGGCTCTCAACGTCCAATGGCCTGGTTCGCTACGATGGCCACGACTTGCAGGTACTTCATGCCCCCGGTTATCCACACGATGATGAGTATAGTCGCCCAGTACAAACGCCGGATGGGCGCATCTGGGCCGGTCTAACCTATATTAACAGTACTACTAAGCTGGTTTATGTCGATACCGATCAGAATCGCATTACGATCGTATCCGATACAACGCGGCTAGTGCGGGAATTTTTAGCGAAATCTGGCTTTAACCATCTGTATGTTGACCGCCGGGGGCAGCTTTGGATAATGCTAGCGGATAACGGTTTGCTGCGGGTGAATCCACAAACGCTGGCCGCTGAGCACGTATTCGACAAAAAAATTAATGTGCGGGACGTAACCGATGGGCCTGATGGCCGGATCTGGTTTACTACCGCCGAGGGACTATATGCGTTTGATCCAGGCACCCGTAAAACCTGGCATTATCAGCATGATGCTGACCAGCCAACATCGCTGGGTAATAACCGGACGTACGTTGTTCGGGTACGGAAAAACGGCGATGTGCTAGTCTCTTTACCTAATGAAGTCGATGTTCTGACGCCACGAACGGGCCAGTTCCGGCGGATTTTGCTACCCAAACCCGATCCCAGCAAAACGTTGTGGACCAATGCCTTTCTGAGCGACGGGCTGGGAGCTGATTATTTTTCGGTGGGTCGTATGGTCTTTCGGCTAACGGCAGGGGGCGAATTGCAGCGCCTGGAGTTTACCTTTCCCGCCGAGAAAGTCATTAGTCTTTGCCTGAGCCAGGGGAAAGATCGGGCTCACTCCCGTTTATGGGTTAATACCATTACCCACCAGCTAAGTGAATATGACCTAACCCGTCTACGTCCCGTTCCGTCGCTTAATATTCTCGATATCAGTGTCAACGGAACCCGGCTGGCTGAGAACGAGCAGAAGCTGGAAACACGATTTCAGCGGGATACTGATGGCCAGCCATTTCTAACGGTGCGGGAGAATGATTTTGTGCAGTTACGCTTTGTACCCTTTACTGAAAAGCAACTGAGTTTGTTTCGCTATAAACTCGATGGTTACGATCGGCAATGGGCGACTTACCGGGATAGTATTGGACAGGCGACTTACCAGCTTCCGGCTGGACAGTATCGCTTTCTGTTCAATCACGCCCGAGCTGGTGGTGTATGGGATAAGCAGATCGCGGAAATGACCATCCGGGTACAGCCACCATTCTGGAAAACGACCTGGTTTCTGGCTATTATGCTAGGGTTAACGGTCATTGGGTTGTTCATCCTGTACCGCATCATTGTTCGGCGGCAGAAACTCCGGCAGGAACTGGCCCGAAAAGAAGGCGAAGCGGCTAGCCTACGTCAGTTAGATGAATTGAAAGGACGCTTTTTTGCTAACATCACCCACGAATTACGGACACCCATCACGTTGCTGCTTAATGCAAATGAGCAGTTAACTCGCCAACCGTTGGATGAGCAGGGGCGCAAACAGGTTGTGGCCGTAGACCGAAATGCAAATCAGTTGCTCCGACTGATTACCCATTTACTGGACATGGCCCGGCTCGACGGGGGTAAACTCGACCTCACCTTCAGTCTGGGAAATCCGGTAGCGTTTGTAGAGGAGATTGTGAAAGGTTTCGATGAACTGGCTCTAACGAAGCACATTCGCCTGTCGGCGCAGGTTAGTAATGAAGCCGGTAACTACCTGTTTGATAAAGAAAAGCTAGAAGCTATTCTGCATAACCTTTTGTCGAACGCCATGAAGTTTACGCCAACCGGAGGCCATGTGCAGGTAACGGCTCAAATCAACGAAACGAGTCAACTGCTTGTAACAGTACAAGATACGGGACCGGGTATTTCAGCGGCTGAGCAGGTCCGGATTTTCGAGCGATTTTATCAGGTAGATGCATCGTCTACACGAGCGTACGGCGGTACCGGCATCGGACTGGCCTTCGTGCGTGAACTAACCGAACTATTGGATGGAACAATTCAGGTTAACAGTACTGTCGATGAAGGCAGCACATTTACCGTGGTTATACCCGTAGAAACAGTTGGCGAATCGGCTTCCCGATTACTGTGGGAACCTTCCCCGACCGAGCTGCTAAAACCGACCGACGAATCTGTTCCAGCGATCGCTCCGACGGATAATCCGCAAAAGCCTGTTGTGCTTGTAGTAGAAGATAATGAAGAATTGCGAGCTTATTTGGTCGACCAACTCACCATGACGTATCAGGTTATTACGGCCGTTGATGGGCGGGAAGGACTCGATAAAGCGCTGATTGTCGTTCCCGATCTGATTGTCAGCGATGTAATGATGCCGAGAATGGATGGATTTGCGCTGGTGGGAGCGCTAAAAACGGACGTTCGTACCAGCCATATTCCCGTTGTTTTGCTCACGGCCCGGTCGTCGCACGACAGTGTATTGCGAGGACTGGATATGGGCGCCGACGCCTATGTAGGTAAGCCTTTCCGGATCGACGAACTAAAACTACGCATTCGCAACGCCATTCAGACCCGGCGAAACTGGCAGACTTTGTTAGCTAAGCCGCCCGCTCCTAATGCATTACTGGAATCGCCTAACCATGAGCCCGTACCTGATAAAGAGAAGCGGTTTCTGGATCGGTTGAGACAGGTGATTCAGCAACATCTTCAGGACGAGCAGGTAGAGGTTGACTGGCTGGCTGATCAGGCTAATATGAGTCGTTCGCAACTGCACCGAAAACTGATTGCACTAACGGGATTATCTACTACACGCTTTATCCACAGCGTCCGGCTGGAAAAGGCCGCGGAACTGCTCCGGACTGGAGAGGGAAATATTGCCGAAATCGCCTATCAGGTTGGTTATAATTCGCAGTCGTATTTTACGAAGATGTTTCAGGAACATTTCGGCCACCCACCTACGGCCTTGAAAGTGAAGTAGGGGCTGGTTAAACGAAAATTTAACCAGCCCCTATTAATTATCTGTAAGCCTAAAAATGTTGGTTAACCACTTGGGTATTGTTATTACCAATTTGCGTGTAACGGAAGATTACTCCCGTCGTACCGCCTTCCTGAACCAGCGTGAGGTGGTTATTATACCCCTGTTGGGAACCATACGAACCCGGATCACCCGCCAAATTCAAGACCTGGTTGTTGTTGCCGTTTTGAGTGATAGCCACCGTGTTGTTGTTACCTGTTTGCAGGAACCGGGCCAGGTTGTTCGACCCGTTCTGGGTGATACTGGCCACGTTGTCGTTGGAGGAGGTAGCCGAACCCTGGATGCCCTGTTGGACGAAGGCTATGTTGTTCGAACCCGAAATCTGGCTTATAGAGGCCATGTTGCCGTATTGACCAACCCCGTCTGCATTCGATCCCGCAAACTGGAGAATGGTGGCCGTATTACCCGTACCTGTTGAGGTTTGGCTGATTGAAGCCATCGCCCGTTGGGAGTTAGCTGTTTGAATAATTAACCCCTGCGAGGCATTTCCTCCGTTTTGAGTGATAGCTGCCGTGTTGAAGCGGCCGTTCTGAAAGATAATGGCATTATGGTTATCGCCTGATGTTTGAGCGATACTAGCCGTGTTGTCATTGGCAATCGTTCCTGCCAGCGTAACTGGCGTACCGTTAAGCCCATTCAGCGCAAAGAAATTGCCGGCAGCATCTGCCAGCAGACCCGTAAATCCCTGACCGATGAATGCCCGAAGTCCTGAGCCTGTAGTTTGATTGACGGCAGCCGTGTTGCGATTGGCCTGAATTGTCTCGCCCAAATTAGACGCACCTTGCTGAATATTCGCGATACCTGTTGCGGTCGGGTTGACAGCGACTCCGATAGGGGTGAGTGTCACACCTGCGTTTCCAACTACACCTGCTCCCTGGGTAATGCTGGCATTGTTGTCCCGGCCGTTTGATTCGCCCACACCAGCAGCAGCACTTTGTGTGATAAGGGCCGCGGCTCCTTTCCCGCTCTGATTGATCGTGGCAATTTCTCCGCTGGAGTAAGATCCGACATTAGTGCCCTGCTGGATTGCACCCACTGAGTTCGACACCGCCCCCGTCTGATTGATAGTAGCCTGATCCCGGTCAGAAGCACCCAGAACACCCTGTAAGATAATGGCTCCGTTTGGTGAAACGCCACCTACGCCTAGCTGATTGATAGTTGCGCTACTCTGATTATCAGACCCTCGGAAGTCATAACCTTGTATAATGGTTGCGGTGTTCGCCTGAGCTGACTGAGCGATGCTGGCCCGGCTTCCAATTGATTCACCGGAAGCTATCCCCTGATAAATGTTCGCGATGGCTTGCGTTGCCGACTGAGTAATTGTAGCGTTTGATGCATCCGAACGACCGCTGCCCCCCGGAGGAAATAATGGGAATGCAGTGCCCTGATAAATGCCAGCGGTCACGTTGCTGGCCGTCTGAACAATAGTAGCTGAATTACCTACCGCTTCGGGCGCAGCAGAGCCTAAGCTGGCATCTCCTGCGGCCGCTTTACCCTGCTGGATCGTAGCCACTGCGTTGTTAACGGCGGTACCAATCACGTTTACAGCACCAAAGCCCTGTAAAATAAAACCGGAATTACTGACTGAGTTGTTGGATTGGTTAGTTGTAGCGGTGTTAGTAGTACCGTTCTGGTAAGTCTCCGCTTTGTTGCGACGGGAGTTATTGTTCTCGTTGATAACCGCCGTGTTGGCTGCCCCAATCTGAGAAATACCGGCAAAGTTACCGTCTTCACCTGGTGCGCCGATGGTCGCCGAGGTCGACGTAGCGCCACCACTCAAGCCGTTAATACCCCCATTCTGATTGATAGTGGCGCTGTTATTGGGACCACCGCTCTGGCCAATACCAGCCCGGTTACCCTGCGAACCATCGTTCTGGTTGATGACCAGGGTGTTGGCCCCGGTGTTGTTAGGCGTACCCTGAAAGGTGATGGCGTAGTTGCCATAGTTGCTCCGGTTGGGGTCAACCGCATTCTGGACTTGGTTGATGGTACCGTTCTGGTTGGCGCCGAACTGATTTTGCTGGGCGAACTGCTGCTGGCCCACCTGTTGGATGACCTGGGCGTAAGTAGCCGCAGCGAAGGCCATCAAGGCTGCGCTGGTAAGGACTAGTTTTTTCATGAAAAGAGAAACGATTATATAAGAGATAGAATTTAGCTGCTAATATATAGCTTTAAATAGATGAACATAATAGATTTTTTAGATATATCAAGTGAATGCAATAAAAAATTTCATTATTATAAATGATTATTTATTACCAAATTTATAATATCATAAATAAAGCCCGGATGCTACATGTCATCCGGGCTTTACTACTTCTACTTGAATAATCGGATTATTGTTTAATCACTTTTAAGCTGTGCCGTTGAGCAGGCGAAGTAGAATCGGCCTCAGTGTTAGCCTGAAGCAGATATACTCCACTAGGCTGACCCGATAGCTGCCATTCTACGGACTGGTTTAATTCGGCTTGTTGCCACTGCTGCTGGCTAACCGGTTTTCCACTCAAATCTATCAGTTGTACGTTTAGCGCTTTACCAGCGGCTCCGCTCACCGTCGCCCGAAGTTGTTCACCTGCGATAGGATTGCCCAGAAGAGTAATTTTTAACTGGCCTTCCTCAGTACCAACCCGACCATAGATATTACAGTTCATGTCGACCGTAGCCTTAATTGGCCCATATACTACTGCCGTTCCATTAGCATCGGTCACTCGTACATAATAGTTGGCGGTCACTTGCTGATTAACCAGCGTTAAGCTGCTGGTAGAGGTACCGCGGACTTGAGCCGGATTTTCAGTCAAGCGAGCCGAGTTAATTGAGTTGCGGTACCATTCGTATTTGACAGGATTACCAGTTGCTACCACACTGATAATCATGGAACCATTACGACAGGCTGGACCAGGGTTGGAACCGCCAGTAACAGTAGTGGAGGCAGCTGCCGTACAGCCTTGAGCGCTGATAGCCGTTACCTGATAAGCACCTGGCTGTGTTACAGAGGCTGTTGCGCCACTGGCTCCTCCCTGCTGAGAAGCTCCGCTACCAAAGGCATAGGTATTACCCCCGGTAGCCGTCAGTGCCACAGTGGGTTGGCTGTCTGACAGAGGCCCATTGTTGGCCAGAGTGGGCGTAGGCAGAGAGTTAATCGTTACGTTAATCGCTTTTGTTTCCGAAACGCAACTGGCTGTACTAGTAGCTTTCACATAGTAGGTGCCACTGGTAGTCACGGCCGTGGGCGTAGCTAAGGCGTTGGTAGCGGCTGGGTCAGTAAAGTAAGCAAACGTGGACCCGTTAACATCGACTGAGACGGTGCCAGTTAGGTTGACGGTAGCTGGGAAACAGACGGCGGCTGGTTGGGCCACGCTCACCACAGGTTTGGGGTTAACCGTTACGTTAATGGTTTGTATGTCAGAAACGCAACCTACTCCGCTGGTAGCCCTCACATAGTAAGTGCCACTAACCGAGACAGCGTTGGCATTGGCTACCGGAGCATTAGCTGCCGCATCGGTGAAGAAGCTAAACGTAGAACCCCCAATCGTAGATGTAACGGCACTAGTCAGGTCAACCGTGGTCGGCGCGCAGACAGCTGCGGGCTGGACCACGCTCACTACAGGTTTAGGATTGACCGTTACGTTAATCGCTTTTACTTCCGAAACGCAACTGGCTGTACTAGTAGCTTTCACATAATAAGTGCCACTGGTAGTCACGGCCGTGGGGGTGGCTAGTGGAGTCGTAGCGGCAGGATCAGTAAAGTAAGCAAACGTGGACCCGTTAACATCGACTGAGACGGTGCCAGTTAGGTTGACGGTAGCTGGGAAACAGACGGCGGCTGGTTGGGCTACTGTCACTACCGGTTTAGCATTAACTGTTACATTGATCGAGCTAATATCCGAGCTGCAACTGGCTCCGCTAGTAGCCTTCACATAGTAGGTGCCACTGGTAGCCACGGCCGTGGGCGTAGCTAAGGCGTTGGTAGCGGCTAGGTCAGTAAAGTAGGCAAAGGTAGACCCGTTGACATTCACCGAAACGGCGTTGGTCAGATTGACGGTAGCAGGAAAACAGACAGCTGCGGGTTGGGTGACTGTCACAACTGGCTTAGCGTTAACCGTTATATTGATCGCTTGTACGTCAGAAACGCAACCTACTCCACTGGTAGCTTTGACGTAATACGTACCGGTAGCTGAAACTGCGCTGGCATTAGCTAGTGAAATAGTCGCGGCTGGATCAGTAAAGAAGCTAAAGGTAGAGCCACCAACCGAAGACGTGACGGCACTATTAAGGTTAACCGAAGTAGGGGCGCAGACCGCGGCTGGCTGGGCCACGCTCACCACGGGTTTGGGGTTAACTATTACGTTGATTGCTTTTACTTCCGAACTGCAACCCGCTCCAGTAGTGGCCTTTACGTAGTAGGTGCCACTGGTAGTCACGGCCGTAGGAGTGGCTAGTGGGTTGGTAGCAGCTGGGTCAGTAAAGTAAGCAAACGTGGACCCGTTAACATCGGCCGAGACGGCACTGCTAAGGTCAACCGTGGTCGGCGCGCAGACAGCTGCGGGCTGGACCACGCTCACTACAGGTTTAGGATTGACCGTTACGTTAATCGCTTTTACTTCCGAAACGCAACTGGCTGTACTAGTGGCCTTCACATAATAAGTGCCACTAGTAGTCACGGCCGTGGGGGTGGCTAGTGGGTTGGTAGCAGCTGGGTCAGTAAAGTAGGCAAAGGTAGACCCGTTAACATCGACTGAGACGGTGCCAGTTAGGTTGACGGTAGCTGGGAAACAGACGGCGGCTGGTTGGGCCACGCTTACCACGGGTTTGGGGTTGACCGTTACATTGATCGAACTGACGTCCGAAGCGCAACCGGCTCCGCTAGTAGCCTTCACATAGTAAGTGCCTGAAGCCGTAACCGAGCTAGGATTGATTAGCGGAGTAGTAGCCCCAGCATTAGTGAAGAAGGCCGCGGTGCCACCTGTGGCGGTAACGGCATTGTTAAGATTAACTGAAGCAGGAGCGCAGACGGCGGCTGGTGGGGTGACCGATACAGTCGGCTTAGCATTAATGGTCACATTGATTGACTGTATGTCAGAAACACAACCGGCTCCGCTGGTAGCTTTCACATAGTAGGTGCCACTAGTAGTCACCGCCGTAGGAGTAGCCAGTGGAGTTGTAGCGGCTGTATTTGTAAAGAAGCCAAAGGTAGAGCCACCAACCGAAGACGTGACGGCACTATTAAGGTTAACCGAAGTAGGGGCGCAGACCGCGGCTGGTTGGGCCACTGTCACTACCGGTTTAGCATTGACCGTGACACTGATGGTTTGTATGTCGGAGACGCAACCTGATCCGCTAGTCGCCTTGACGTAATAAGTGCCAGAAGTAGCCACTGCGTTGGCATTAGCTAACGGAGCCGTAGCGGCTGTATTGGTGAAGAAAGCAGCGCTCCCACCTGTGGCGGTAATCGCATTGTTAAGATTAACTGTAGTTGGCGCGCACACAGCTGCTGGTGGGGTGACTGATACAGTCGGTTTGGCATTGACTGTTAATTGGACACCACTTGAATTGGTTGACCCACCACTGTTAGAAGCCACCGCCCGGTAGTATCTTCCATTAACCGATGTATTGGTGGTAATGGTTAGTGTGCTAGTCGTCCCTGAGGTCGAGATGGTATAAATCCCTCCTGTGCTCAGGGTAGTGGGTGAGGTGAACCCCGAGTTGTCATCTTCCTGCCACTGGAAGCTGGTGGCTCCGGTAGCGGTGGCAGTGAAGGTGGCATTCTGGCCAACGCAGACAGCCGTAGCAGTTGGGCTTCCTGTGAAGGTAGGCGCAGGTGTTGTGGAACCTTGAATCGTGGTTGTCGCATACCACAGATTGCGAGGATTGTCAGTTCCGCAATCAGAGCCGGAGGTGTTGGTTCGCCGGGAAAAGAGAAACATAACCCGGTTATCGGATGGATTCAGCAGTCCGGACGGGAAGTTTCCGTCAGGTGTGGTAGCTACCTGGCCGGTAGTCCAGCCGTTAGGACCTGATCCGCCGTTGAGCTGGTAGGCATAGTTTAGACCACCCATGGCGATAAATTTATCGCCTTTACTATTGATGCGGAAGCCGTGAGGCCAGGTTGATCCGGTTAAATTCCCATTAATTGGCCCACCACTGAACGAGCCGGAGATGTTAGTTATATAATTCAGCTTACCCAGACCAGAATAAACAATATGGACTTTATTGTTAGCGTCCGTGTCGATACTGATTGTTGAGCCTTGCACCTGGCCTTGAGCGCCGTGGGCTAGTTCGGTCGCTGTTCCCCATGATCCTGAGCTATTGGTTACGTACCATAAGCCGCCATCGAGACCTGATCCATCGGTTTCCCGTTGAAAGGCAATATGCGCTTTGCCCGCACCATCGATAGCCAGATCAAAGGTGCCCACTTCGTTACTGGCCCCTGTCTGCGAGAAAGCAGTTTGGCCAGTCCAACTAGTGCCATCATATCTATAGTAACGTATAGCATGAGTACGGTCGCCATTTACATCATCATAGTTAAAGGCGATGTGGGGGCGGTTGTTGGCATCTACTTCAATAACCGGATCATCGGTGTTTTTCCAGCCATTAGGATCGGAGACCGTCTGAATTTCGGTAAACGTCCAACTGCTTCCATCGGTACTAAATCCATACCAAACCCCCCGAATTTGACCGCAGCATTCGTTGGATCCCTTCTGCCCTTGGAAGGTGACATGAAAGTGGCCAACTGCATCGATAGCCAGGCTAACATCATCATAAGCGTAGTTGAATTCAGGTACCTTATTCGTAGAGCCGCTACCAGCAGACGTTGTAAATGTACCTACTGTGTTCCAGCTGCCATCCCAGCGTATGAGTTTATAAACTGCCGTTGCACCAGATCCTTTACGCCAGAAGCCATAAATTTTCCCATTTACTGGATTCGTAGCAACGTCGCTAAACGGCCAGTTACAATCCGTTCCCTGCTCTATCTGAGCAGATGTTTGGGCCTGAACGTTATAAGGAATCCAACTGCCTATTAAAGTCAAGTATAATAGAGGAAGAAACAAATTGGCGAGCAACCTCGCGGGAAAAGAAGTAAAATTTCGCATAAACCATTTGCGGTTAGGTGAAAGAAGATTGAAAATATGATTGTTATTTTGAAACTAAATATGATAATAGATGTAAAGTTAAATATGATATTAGAATAATTATTTAGAGTATTGATTTATTTAATTATTTATTCATAAAATACCTCAATAGATTTATTTAAAGTCATAATAAGTATTATAAATATATATTAAGGTAACATAAGGATATGCCAGTTAAGAAGCTAATCATATAATACCAGTGTCATTTAGGTAGAGAAGCAGTTGCTTATGAGTGCTATGAGCACTCATAAGCAACTGCTTCGGGAATAAAAAATAACAAAGGGCTACTAATGAGTTAGACTTGTCAATAGAATAGTATGATTAAGAGGTTGCTAACATTTAGCGTTTTGATAGTAGTCACCGACGGCTATTTTTGAGTCAAAACAGCATGGTACTGCATACATACGTTCCTATCGTCCTAAACTCTATGCGAATTTTTACGAAGCAAATCGCCAGTTACACACTGGCGTTAGTGCTTATTAATATAGGCCAATCTGAGGTTTGGTCTCAGACCATTTTATCCACTACTTCATCTACACTTCTTCGCGGTTTTCAGTCGCCACCAAACTCGGCCAAACCCCGCACCTGGTGGCATTGGATCGGTAGCAACGTCACTAAAGACGGCATTACCAAAGATCTGGAATGGATGAAACGCGTAGGCATCGGCGGCTTTCAGGCTATCGACGTGAGTCTCGGTGGCGGACAGAAAGTAGAACCCAAAACAGTGTTTATGACGCCAGCGTGGCTGGACGCGATGCGGCACACGGCATCCGAAGCCAACCGATTGGGGCTGGAAATGACAATGGTAACTTCGGCAGGCTGGAGCGAAACTGGAGGTCCATGGGTAAAGCCCGAAGAAGCGGTGAAAAAACTAGTCTGGAGTGAAACTCAGTTAGCGGGGTTTAAGCGGTTTACTGGGAAACTACCGCAGCCGCCCTATGTTAACGGCCCGATCCGGAACATGCCCCGAAAAACGTTCAGCTTTGGAGCATCGGCGCAACAGTCGCATGACCCGACGTTTTACAAAGATATTATCGTGCTGGCGTACCGAACCCCAAAGGACGAAACCAAACTAGCCGACTGGCGACCGATTATCACATCGAGTGCGGGTATGATAAATGCAATTGCCCTGCTGGACGATGACCTGACGACGAAGGCCAGTTTGCCGGTCCCAACCGCCCAGCAGTCTAGTTGGATTCAGTTTGAATTCGTGAAACCGTTTACGGCTAACGCGTTTTCGGTGGCACTGGCACAAACCGGTATTTTCGGCAGCAGCAGTATGCGACCTGGTGCGGTGAAAGTGAGTGACGACGGCAAAACTTTCCGAACACTAGTGTCGCTGCCGGGGCCTCAGCACGACATTCGGGCACTGCCCGTAAGGACGTTTGCCTTTCCGACGACTACGGCTCGCTTTTTCCGGGTTGAGTTTTTTCCGGGTTCGGGAATCAGTACGGTGGGCGGACCAGATGGCGGTGGTTTCGGAGCGGGCGCTCCTTCTTCGACGTTTGATGTTACCGAAGCCATTTTTCATACGGGTAGTCGGGTAAACCGCTGGGAGGATAAGGCTAATTATGCTCCCATGTTTGCTACGGAGCAACTGGCTACATCCCCTGCGCCCGAAACAAGCGTAATTCAGACCGAAACCATGATCGATCTGACAAGTCGAATGGATAAAGAGGGTAATCTGGAATGGGATGTGCCTGCCGGTCGTTGGACCATTCTCCGAATTGGTTATGCGTTGACCGGTGCTAAAAATAGTCCGGCTGTACCAGCGGGCACTGGGTTCGAGGTGGACAAGCTAAATCAGAAGCATCTTGAATCGTATTATCGGCAATATACCAGCCCTATCCGGAAAGCGATGGGGGATCTATACGGAAAAGGATTACAATATTTTCTGGCCGATAGCTACGAAGCCGATGCCCAAAACTGGACCGACGATATGATCGCCCAATTTCGTAAGCGCCGTGGTTACGACTTAACTCCCTATCTTCCTGTGCTGGCGGGTCGTATCGTCCGAAGTGCCGAAGTGAGCGACCGGTTTTTATGGGATTTTCGCCGGACCATCGCCGACCTGCTGGCTGAAAATCATTACCAGGCCATTACCAGTCTGGCGCATAAGGATGGTATCCGGGTGTATTCCGAAGCTGCTGGTATTTCGATGCCTGTTATTCAGGATGCATTACTTAATAAAGCGCGTGTCGATATTCCGATGGGGGAATTCGGCATGACGCAGGGCCTTAGCTCTGGTGCAACTACGGCCTGGAAATCGCCCGCTGATCTGGAAACAGACCATGCCTATCGGGGCGCTGGTGACCGATTGAATGCGCATCAGGCTGATGTACGTGAAGCTGCTTCGGCGGCTCATACCTACGGGAAACCGATTGTTGCAGCCGAATCCTGGACGGGTGGTGGTTACGAAGCCCCCGCGTCGATGAAGCTAATTGGTGATTATTGGGCTACTCAGGGAATTAACCGGTTTATTTTTCATACGTCGGCCCATCAGCCGCTTGACACTAAGCCGGGTAATGCGATGGTAGGTACCCACATTAACAGGAACATAACGTGGGCTGAGCAAGCCGGGCCATTTATGGCCTATCTGGCTCGTACGCAGTATCTACTTCAGCAGGGGCGGTTTGTGGCAGATGTGGCTTACTATGCTGGTGAAACCATTCCGTCGGGTGTGCCCTATTGGGAGAAAATAAAACCCGAACCACCAATTGGCTACGATTATGACTTTTTAAGTACGGAACTACTACTCGACAGTCTATCGGTGAAAGATGGCGATCTGTTGTTACCCAGTGGGATGCGGTATCGGGTATTAGTTCTGCCGGAAACCGATCAGATAACCCCTCGCGTACTGATTAAAATTCGGCAGTTGGTGGCTGATGGGGCTACCGTAATCGGCCCTAAGCCGGTGCGGTCTCCAAGTCTGGTGGGCTACCCGGCCGTGGATGATGAGGTGGCCAAAGTGGCTAATGAAATCTGGGGCGATGCGGATGGCAAACTCATATTTCATCATGACTATAATAAGGGACGAGTGTATTGGGGGATTCCTATAACAGGAGCACTGGTCGATAAGCGAGTTGCGAAAGATGTAGCGTATAATCAGCCACATACCAACACCTCTTTAAGCTGGATTCACCGTCAGACATCTGAAGCCGACCTTTATTTTTTGACCAATCTGCGTTCACAGGCGGAAGATCTTACCGTCACTTTTCGAGTGACTGGCAAGCTACCTCAACTATGGCACGCTAACACGGGCGAAACAGAGCCGGTTTCGTATACGATTGTCAACGGCCTGACCACTATTTCGTTGCATCTGGACGCACAGGAGTCTGTGTTCGTTGTTTTTGAGCAACTGGCTTCTAATCGGCAGAGCGAGATTGCCAGACCAGAGCGGACGCTGGTTGCTACCATTACCGGTCCCTGGCGTGTCAACTTTCCATCTGATCTGGGGGCGCCAGCGATGATTCAACTGACCCGGCTTGAATCCTGGACGGAGCATGAGAACGAAGGGGTAAAATATTTCAGTGGTACAGCCAGCTATACCCGTTCTATATTGGCAACGAAAAGCTGGCTACGACCGGGTACTAAGCTGATATTGGATTTAGGAGAGGTGCGAGATATTGCTGAGGTTTCGGTTAATGGTCAATCACTGGGAATACTATGGAAAGCCCCTTACCAGGTAGACATTACTCAAGCACTCAAACCGGGCACAAACCAGTTAGTTGTCAGTGTCACAAACCAATGGACGAACCGGATTGCGGGCGACCGGATCTTACCTGCTGGCCGGAAAGTGTTATCCAGTAGTGGATTCAATGGGTTTAGTGAGGGGCCGACACCACCCTTACCTGTATCAGGTTTATTAGGACCTGTGACAATAAACGCAGTTCCGGCACGAGACCCTCAAAAACATGATAAAAACCACTAAATGAACGTTTTATCATGTTATTAAACGGTCGCAAATGCCTATTTCTATTTAATTTTTACTCTCTAATTTAGCGCCCAAAATCTTTCTTTTACATAATCTGATTATTCTTAATGAAAAAATTAGTACTTACCGGTGCGGCTTTAGTAGCACTGGCTTCAGCAACTTACGCTCAGGTCGTCCAACAGGTGGGCCAGCAGCAGTTCGCTCAGCACAACCAGTTCGGAGCGAACCAGACCGGCACCATCCAGCAGGTCCAGAGTGCGGGTGATCCTAACCGCACCAACTACGGCAACTACGCCATCACCTTCCAGGGTACACCTAATAATACGGGTGCTAATACGCTAATTATCCGCCAGAACGATGGCTCGCAAGGTAACCGGGCCGGTATCGGCCAAAGCGGTGGGCCTAACAACAGTGCTACCATCAACCAGAACGGCGGTCTCAGCGGCTTGAGTGGTGGGGCTACCTCCACATCGGCGACCATCGGCGCACCGGGTGAAGACGGTAACTTTGCTGGTATCTCTCAGATTGGAGCGGCTAACACGGCCATCATCAACGAGAATAACAACTCTCGCCGGAACAAAGCGGAGACTTACCAGAACGGTAACGGCAATACCGCCAGCACCAATCAGTCCAACAACGCGGTGAGCAACACCGCGTTCGTTTACCAGGGCTTCACTAGTCAGGGCGTAACGAGCGCAGCGGTCAACAATGCCAGTGCGACCATCTTCCAGGGTAAGGTCAACGCAGGTGATGTGAGTACGGGGTCAGCCGTTCCTGAAGCGGTGGGCAACACGGCGGTTATTACCCAGACGGCCAGCAACGTGACGGCTTCCATTGCCCAAGGTAGTGGCAGTTTAATTCCCGGTTTTTCTACCAATCCAGGCCGCGCTGACGGGGTAGATGCCCGCATCACTCAGTCAGCTACCTTAACTATTGCCCGGATTGACCAAGGTACTGGCAATGGAGAAGCCATTGGCTCGAAAGCTACTGTCACCCAGACTGCCACCAATCAACTGGCGCAGATTACTCAGGGATTTGGCGCACTAGGTTCTGATCAGGGAAGCACGGCTACCGTTGTTCAAAATGGAGCCAGTGGCGTAGCAGGCAGCAATGCCTACATTAGCCAGGGGGTAAATGGTGCTACCGACCAGTCGCAGGCCAGTATTACCCAGACGGGCTCAGTAGCCAACGCTAATGCGCAAATCTTTCAGTCAGTAAACTTATTTGGTGCCGGTGGTACCTACTCCAGCGGAGACAAAGCCAGCATTACTCAGAGCGGCCAGGGCGTTGCTGCCAGTATTACCCAGAATGGTCGTAACACGGCCGGGGGCGGTGAGAGCAATGGCCGTGACAACAATGCTACCATCACCCAGGGAGCTGGTGTGGTTGGCAATGCAGGGGTTACCGCTAGCATTGGCAATAATGGCTTTGACATTAACGGGGCAGCTACGGGTGTCGCAGTTATCAGCCAAGGTGCCTCACAAGGAGGTGATATTCTGCAAACCAACCGCAACGCAGCTACCATTAGCCAGGTAGCGGGCACGGGTTTAAGAGCGAAAGTGCAGCAGGGGGGTCTGGGTGCTACCTTCACCGATGCCGCTGGGAATGGCTTTGGGCTGACCGGGCTCAACGGCACACCAGTTACGTTAGTGGGAACCATTGCCAACGATAATTCGGCCAGCATCACTCAAACCTCGGGTGACAACCACAACGCTAACATCTTCCAGAACGGTCGTTTCAACAGCGCTACCGTTACTCAGCAAAATGGTAACGCCCACCAAGCCCTGATCATCCAGACGGCCAACTCGCAGCGGGCTAGCGCGACTATCAACCAGACTTCGAGCGGTACGGGTAACGCGGCTACCATCCTGCAATTCGCTGGCTCCAACGCAGACGGTCAAGGTGCGTTTGGTAACATAGCTACCATCAACCAAGTGGCAGGCTCGAGCAACGTAGCCTTCGTTCAGCAAGGGCTGCAAGGCGTAGCTACTTCGTCCAACGACAACGTGGCGACCATCACCCAGAACGGTTCGGGTAACTTCGCTCGGTTCCTGCAAGTGGGTAACAACAACATGGTTAACATCACTCAGAACGGCAACAATAACCAGGTGCTGAACCTGGCGGGTGATCCAGGCTCGTACGGTTCTCAGCAAGGCTACAACAACCGTCTGACGTTGGTGCAGGAAGGAGGTAATGTAGGGGTAACCTTCAAGTACACCCAGATCGGTAACAACAACACCCAAGTGGTTAACCAACACTTCTAGGATTAAGTCTCGTTATTACAACAGTCTTAATAGATTTGGAAAGGTAAAACCGTCAGAGCATTCGCTCTGACGGTTTCTTTTTTTCTATACTATAGAGATGATCATTTCCCTATGAGCTTAGCTACGTATTTCCAGACTGTGGGCAAAATGCCTCAACTTTAATCATTATTATTGAGCGACTTAGGTAACTTATAAGAAGCTAATTATGTGTGAAAGTTATAGAATTATATGATGTTTAAATAGAAATTTTGTTAAAAAATAGTAGAGATTGGGTAAAAAAGACTAGGTATATTCTCTTAGGCAAAAGCTTTATTAAACGGTAAACTCTAACAAGCCTAGTAAGCTTATGCAAAAACAATCTACTACTAGGAAGTCCCGCAACAGAAAAGATGCGGATGACTTTCCAGCTAACGTACATCGGTCTTGGCGAAACGTGTTTTGTTGGCTTCTCTTATTGAGTCTATTCGGCTCGGCAGGGGCCTACGCTCAAACAAAGGTTTCCGGAAAAGTCCTTGATGCGCAGGGCCTGGCTTTGCCAGGGGTGAGTGTGGTAGTCAAGGGAACGACGACCGGTACTGTGTCGGCCGTGGATGGGGGATTTACACTGAATGTACCTAGTCTAACGTCCACACTGGTGTTTTCCTACATTGGTTTCACCAGTCAGGAAGTGCCCATTAATAATCGCAGTGAGGTTAACATTACGCTGGCTTCAGACGACAGAATGTTGAATGAAGTCGTGGTTGTGGGGTATGGTGAACAAAAGAAGGAAACCGTAACGGGTTCCGTGGCCACGGTTAAGGGGCAAGACCTAGTGAAATCGCCCGCCGTAAACCTGAGCAACTCCATTGCCGGCCGGATGCCGGGCGTTATTGCGACCAACCGCAGTGGTGAACCGGGTGCCGATGGGGCAGCCATTCGCATTCGTGGTTCCAATACGCTGGGAAATAATGACGCTTTGATCGTTATCGATGGCGTACCAGCCCGGGCCGGGGGTATTGACCGGCTGAATCCAGCCGATATCGAAAGTATTTCCGTCCTGAAAGATGCCTCGGCGGCTATTTATGGTTCACGGGCGGCCAACGGCGTTATTCTGGTGACGACCAAACGGGGGAAGACGGGTAAGCCTGAATTGTCTTACAATTTCAACCAGGGCTGGTCGCAGCCGACGGTGGTCCCGAAAATGGCAACGGCGGCTGAATATGCCCAGATTAACAACGAGATCAATCTGTATAACCTGCCCGCGCAGTACTGGAAAGACGCGTCAAAAGCATTTTCAACAACGGGGAGCTATACGCTTCCCGATGGCAGTATTGCGAAAGCGGCCTATACGCCCGATGAGATCAAAAAATTTCAGGACGGTTCAGATCCCTGGAAATATCCTAATACAGACTGGTTTGCCGCAGCGCTGAAACCTTGGTCGCCACAATCGCGGCATACTATTCAGTTAGTGGGAGGGAACGACAATGTGAAGTACCTGACCTCGGCTAATTATCAGAGCCAGGATGCGTACTACAAAAATTCGGCAACGGGCTATAAGCAGTATGATTTCCGACTGAACCTTGATGCGAAGATCAGTAAGTACATTAACCTGGTAACAGGGGTAGTTGGTCGTCAGGAAAATCGTTTTTATCCGACAGTAGGCGCGAATGATATTTTCCGAATGCTGACGCGGGGTTACCCAAATAAACCTGCTTTCTGGCCTACTGGACAGCCAGCTCCGGATATTGAAAATGGTCAGCAGCCAGTACTGGTAACAACTTCGGCAACGGGGTATAACCGGGATACACGTTACTACCTGCAAAGCAATGCCAGTGTCAACATTACAAACCCCTGGGTTCCGGGTTTGAAGTTGACCGCTAGTGTGGCGTTGGACAAATACATTCAGCAGGTAAAAAACTGGCAGACACCCTGGACCGTGTATAGCTGGGATTATACGTCCTACGACGCAAACAAACAGCCGGTGCTGCAGCCTGTACAGAAAGGACCAGCTCAGGCGACGCTGAATCAGTATACGAACGACCAGTTTAACTCGCTGTTATCGGGTATCCTTTCGTACGATCACACCTTCGGCGCAAACCACGCTATTACGTTGCTGGCAGGGATTACTAAAGAACAATCAAACTCGAACGGTTTCTTCGCTTATCGTAAGTATTTCGCGTCAACGGCAATCGATCAGCTGTTTGCTGGCGGTAGCGCTGAGAAAAACTCGGGTAACAGTTCCGATACGCCACTCTGGCAACGGGCTCGCATGAGTTACTTCGGACGGGCGGCTTATAACTATAAAGAGAAATACCTGGCCGAATTTCTCTGGCGTTATGATGGTTCGTATATGTTCCCGGCCAATAGCCGTTGGGGTTTCTTCCCTGGCGTAACGGCGGGCTGGCGTATCTCGGAAGAAGATTTCTTCAAGAAAAGCCTGCCTGCTATCAACTCGCTGAAACTGCGGGCATCGTGGGGCCAGTTGGGTAACGACCAGGTTTATTTCAACGGTTCGCTGCGTGAATATGACTACCTGCCGACGTATGCGTATGGTGACGTCGTTAACTCGAACTGGGGTTATGTCGTTGGTAACCAAGTGGCCCAAACGCTCTATGAAAATGGCGTACCGAATACAACCCTGACTTGGGAAGTAGCTAACAATGCCGACATTGGTCTGGAAGGCTCCGCGCTGAACGGGAAGATTTTCTTCGAGTTCGACGTATTCCAGAACAAACGGTCGAACATTCTGTGGCGCAAAAGCGCTTCCATCCCGCAAACAACGGGCGCTACATTACCGGCTACCAATATTGGTAAGGTCAGCAATAGTGGCTACGAGTTCCGGGTAGGCTACAACGGTCAGGCGGGTGAAGTAAAATATAGCGTGAGTGTCAACGGAGGCTACGCTAAAAATACCATTACGTTCTGGGACGAAACGCCGGGTGCACCGGAATGGCAACGGTCGACGGGTAAACCCATCCCCAGTGATGTCAATGATCCCAACCAGCAGAATGGTACACTGATGTATCAGTACGACGGTATTTTCACCACCCAGGCTGATATTGATGCGAATAAAATTGACTACAGTGGGGTCGGAGCCAGCACGTTACGTCCTGGCGATATGAGACTAAAAGATATCGATGGTAATGGGAAGATTGATGCCAACGACCGCGTTCGCGCTGATCGGAACAACCAGCCCCGCTTCCAGGGCGGCCTGAATGCCAGCGTACGGTGGCGGGGTTTCGACCTGAGTGTGTTGTTTCAGGCATCAACCGGCGGACAAATCTTCCTGCAAACCGAGTCCGGTACGATTGGTAACTTCCTGCAATACAGCTATGACCATCGCTGGACGGTGGACAACCCAAGCACCGTCGACCCGCGTATTGTTGACCGTAGTAACCAGTACTTCTCGAACGGAACCACCTACTGGCTGAAGAAAACGGACTATATCCGCCTGAAAAATCTGGAACTTGGGTATACGCTGCCTGCCAACATTATCAATAAAATTGGCCTGAGCAATTTGCGAGTTTACGTGAACGGGTTAAACCTGGCCACGTACGCTCCTGCCCTGAAAGGCATCCTTGATCCGGAGTCAACCAGCGGAGCCAGTGGAACCTCAGGCACGACCAACGGACAGTACTATCCTCAGGCGCGGGTTATCAACACAGGTTTATCACTCAGTTTCTAATCGATCAATCTGAAAAGCATGAATTATATTCTAAAATGTCTGGCGTTCGGCTCTTTTTTAGGCGTAACGCTGGCAGCCTGCAACTCTGATTTCCTGAATACGCAACCCGTTGATAAAGTGTCGGGTAGTGCCGTTTGGGCCGATGCATCCTTGTCGGAAGCGTTTATAACGGATGTGTACAATGGCCTGCGGGATGGCCTTCTGGATCAGATGAGCTTCGACTGTCAAACCGATAATGCACTGTATAGCTTTGGTAAACAAGATGTTAACGAAGCCAACGTGAGTCCTTCTAACTTGGGAACAATTAAGACCACCATGGACTGGGCTTCTATGTATCAACGCATTCGGGCGGCTAATATCGCGCTGGCTAATCTGGCAACTCCCAAGTTTAGTAACACAACCGGGATTGCTGACCGGATGAAGGGGGAAATGTATTTCCTACGGGGATACTTCCACAACCAGTTGCTACGCTACTACGGCGGGATTCCAATCATTAAAAAGCCCTACACACTGAACGAAGGCGACTTTACGCTTCCTCGGAATACATATGAAGAGTGTGTTAATGCTATTGTGAGCGATCTGGACTCGGCGGCCATCTTGCTGAAAGGCAAAACGCTGGCCGCTGGCCGGGCTACTCAGGGCGCGGCTTTAGCGCTGAAAGCGCGTGTGCTGTTGTATGCGGCCAGTGACCTGCACGACATTCCGACGGCCAAAGCCAAATCGAGTGTGATTGCTGCCTTTGCGAATCCGGAACTGCTGGGTTACGTCAGTGGCGACCGGACGGCCCGCTGGCAGAAAGCCAAAGATGCCGCTAAAGCCGTGATGGATCTGAATCAGTACGGCTATAAGCTGAACCTGAGCGCACCTGTTACAGCGACCGAAGGTCAGCAGAACTACCTGAACCTGTCGCTGTCGCGTAACGGAGGAGAAGCCGATGGGATCTTCCTAAAATACTACATCCGGCCTTCGTTCGACGACTGGGGCTCCTGGTATCCGCGCAACAACATGCCGAACGGTTATCACGGCTGGACATCCAGCGAACCAACCCAGCAACTGGTTGATAGCTACGAGATGATGGACGGAACCAAGTTCGACTGGAAGAACCCAACGCATGCAGCTGCTCCCTACGAAAACCGCGATCCTCGCTTCTACATGTCTATCCTGTACGATGGCGCACAATGGAAACCCCGTACACCCGACGGCGCTGGTATTGATCCAGCCGGTCAGATCCAAACGGGTTTTTACGAAACCGGAACCGGTGGCGGTACGGTTACCCCGTTTGCAGGTCTGGATACACGTAACAGTACCATTGAAAACTGGAACGGTACTTGGACGGGCTATGCGATCCGTAAATTCATGGATCCTGATCCAACGCTGGTGGACATGAACATCCGTCAGGAAGTACCGTCGATTCAGATCCGCTTTACAGAAGTGGTGCTGAACTACGCCGAAGCCTGCATGGCCTTGGGGCAGGATGCGGAAGCGAAAACCTGGATCAACCGGGTACGGTTCCGGGCGGGTATGCCAGCCATGACCGAAACGGGCGCTGCGCTGATGACGCGTTACCAGAACGAACGGAATGTCGAAATGCTGTTCGAAGATCAACGTTTCTACGATGTTCGACGCTGGATGATTGCCCCAGCTGCGCTTGGTCAACAAGCCCGGATTATTGTCATCACGGGTAAACTCAAAGCCGGTAAATCAGTCACGACGTATAAGTACAGCAAAGACAACTACAACTATACGTACAGTGTACAGGATCTGGGAACGGGTAAGGAAAACCGGAAGTGGAACGACAAAATCTACTTCCTGCCCATCAGCCGGGACGAAGTTAACCGGAACAGCAAGCTGATTCAGAACCCCGGCTATTAATCGAGTCAGGTTCTTCTCAAAAAATGCCAGTGCTTATGGGTGCTGGCATTTTTTGGTTTATTTTTATAGAATTTTAGTCATAAAAGCCTACCGTACGTGAAAACGATTAGTCGTTTAATCCTTCTATTAAGTCTTGTTTTATTTATCAGCTGCCAGGATTCGACCAAATCCGACAAAACTGGCGAGGCTGACGGGCCGCCCTTGTTTACTTCCTTAACGCCTGAGCAAACCGGTATTACCTTCGCCAACAACTTGACCGAAGGACTCAATACTAATGTATTAATGTATGAGTATTTCTACAATGGCGGGGGCGTCGCTGTAGGCGATTTGAACGGAGACGGCCTTGAAGATATTTATTTCAGTGGTAACATGGTTCCTAATCAACTCTATTTGAATAAAGGAAACATGAAGTTTACCGAGGTAGCGGCTGCTGCGGGCGTGGCTGGGCGTGAAGGACCCTGGCGTACGGGCGTCTCGATGGCCGACGTTAACGGCGACGGTCGACTCGATTTGTTTGTGGCTTATTCTGGCAGTTTGCCACCGTTCAAACGCATTCCCCAACTGTTTATCAACGACGGGCCGGACGCGCAGGGCGTTCCTCGTTTTTCTGATCAAACTGTGCAATGGGGATTGGATAAACCCGGTCAAACTACACAGGGCGCGTTTTTTGATTATGACCGCGACGGCGATCTGGACTTGTTTTTACTGAATCACAATCCGCGATTGCTACCCGTACTTGACCCTGGCCCAACGGCGGCACTGATGAAGCAAACCAATCCGGAAATAGGCGTGCGGCTGCTGCGCAATATGGGCAACCATTTTGAAGATGTGACCGAGCAGGCAGGACTAAGTAGTTCGGTATTAAGTTACGGGCTGGGACTTGGCGTGTCAGATCTGAATGACGATGGCTGGCCAGATTTTTACATTTCCAACGACTACACTATACCCGATTATCTCTACATCAACAACCACGACGGAACATTTACGAACCAACTGAAAACCAGCGTTCGGCATACGTCTCATTTTTCAATGGGGAACGATGTGGCCGACGTTAATAACGATGCACTCCCTGACATTTTAACCCTGGATATGCTGCCCGAAGATAATCGGCGGCAGAAGCTACTGATGGCACCTGACAACTACGAGAAGTTCAACCTCGCTGTCAGTTCGGGTTTCCATTACCAGCATATGCGGAATATGTTGCAGTTAAATGAAGGTGTTTGGGGGAATGGGCAGCGGGCAAAGGGTAAAGAGGCTGGACATCTTGGTGCAACCGCTAATCCCTCTGCCCCGAACCCTCTGCGCAATGCCCCTCTCTTTTCCGAAGTTGGCCAGATGGCGGGTATCTCGAACACTGATTGGAGCTGGGCGCCCTTGCTGGCTGATTATGACAACGACGGCTGGAAAGACCTTTACATCACCAACGGTTATGTCCGTGATTACACGAACCAAGATTTTTTAAAGTTCATGACTGATTATATGCAGAACCGACCGGCTAATTTCAGCCGGGAGGATGTGCTTAATCTGGTCCATAAAATTCCCTCATCGAACGTCATGAACTACATGTTTCGGAATCGGGGTGGGGAGCCAGCAGGTGAGGTGACGTTCGCTAATGTAGCCTCAGCTTGGGGACTGACGCAAACTTCTAACAGCACTGGAGCTGCCTATGCTGATCTGGACAACGATGGTGACCTGGACCTGATCGTTAACAACACAAACCAGCCCGCGTTCATTTATCAGAATGAAGCAAACAAAGAACGAAACCATCATTATCTGTCTGTAAAACTGACTGGTAGCGGGGCCAATACGCAGGGAATCGGCACGAAAATCACGCTGTATCAGACTGGCAAGCAGCAGTTTGTTGAACAGATGCCCATTCGCGGCTATCAGTCGAGCGTGTCGCCCCGATTGCACTTCGGCTTAGGTGCTGACTCAAGAATTGATTCCCTGCGGGTGGTTTGGCCAACGGGTAAACAGCAGGTTATCGCCAATGTAAAAGCTGACCAGATACTGGCAGTGCAGGAAAAAGACGCTCAGTCAACGTACCGCAGTCCGCAGGTACCGGCGGCTCTATTTCAGGAAATAAAAGCCCCCATAGTGCATACCGATCCTGCCATAACCACGAACGATTTCAAACGGCAGTCGCTGCTGGTGAGTGCGCAATCGTTTGGTGGGCCCTGTCTGGTTAAGGGTGATGTGAACGGCGATGGACGTGAAGATATCTTCGCTGGTGGGCGCAGTGGACAGGCCGGCGTATTATTTATTCAGCAAGCGTCTGGCCAATTTCGTCCAATGCCGCAACCCGCATTTGAGGCTGATAAAGCTAGCCATGACGCCGACGCGATTTTCCTCGATGCCAACACCGACGGTTCCCCAGACCTGTATGTATGCAGCGGTGGCTACGACGATTTTCAGTTGGATGACCCGCGTTTGCAGGACCGATTATACCTAAATGACGGCAAAGGGCATTTCTCAAAAAGCGATGCCTTACCCACTATGTGTACCAGCAAAAGCTGCGTTCGGGCGACGGACCTGAACGGCGACGGTCGACTGGATGTGTTTGTGGGTGGGCGTGTCATACCAGGCCGCTATCCAGAAACTCCCCGAAGTTATGTGCTAATAAATGACGGTAAGGGCCGGTTTACTGACCAGACGGAGCAACTGGCACCGGGACTTGCGCATATCGGCATGGTTACCGACGCGGCCTGGGCGGACCTTAACGGCGACCATAAACCGGAGTTAGTCGTGGTAGGAGAGTGGATGCCCGTTTCGGTATGGGCCAACACGAATGGGCGTGGTCAACTGACCGAGCAAACAGACCAGTACTTCGCCAAAACCTACCGGGGTTGGTGGAACAAACTCCTGGTTGATGACCTTAACGGCGATGGTCGGCCCGATCTGGTTATCGGTAATTATGGGCTTAATACGCAATGCCACGCCAGCGAGGCCGAACCTGCCGAATTGATCTATAAAGACTTCGATAACAACGGTAAAATCGACCCGATTCTGTGCTTATATGTCCAGGGGAAAAGCTATCCACACGCTACTCGTGACGAATTACTGGACCAATTAGGCATGCTTCGCCACCGCTTTACGAATTACGACAGCTATTCCAATGCAACGCTCAACGATGTATTCACCGCTGAGCAGTTGGAAGGCTCACAGAAGTTAACGGCAAATGATTTGCAGACGACTTGCTTTCTTAGTACGTCTGGCGGAAAGTTTACCGAAAAAGCGTTACCGCTGGCCGCCCAGATATCGCCGGTGTTTACGCTGAATGCGCTTGATTACGATCATGATGGACACAAAGACCTATTGCTTTGCGGCAATACGGACCAGGCTCGACTGCGATTCGGTCGGTCTGATGCAAACTATGGTATGTTGCTGCGAGGGGATGGCCGGGGGAATTTTGCATCCGTACCGCAGACAAAGTCCGGCTTTCAACTGACGGGCGATGTGCGGAGTGTGTTATCCATTGGAAATACGCTCCTGTTTGGTATTAATCAGCAGACTGTTCGGGCGTATCAGTTAACTCGGTGAAGTTGTACACCACAAGGACAATGCTCCCGGTTATAAATCATAACTCAATCCTTCCCAAACCCCATGACCCTCCACTCAACGTGTTATTCAGTGCTCCTGATGGGGCTGACGACGCTTACATTTGGCCAGTTGGCCAAAGATCCGGCCGAACGCAGTCCGGACGAAAACCGATTTACCAAAACCGTACTTTCCAACGACCTCAACGAGCCGATGGAGCTAGCCGTTGCGCCCGATGGACGTGTGTTTTTTGTGGAACGCGGTGGCAAATGTTATGTCTATGAGCCAGCTACAAAGAAGACCCGACTCCTGCGCGACTTTCCCGTCAAAGCGGTAAACAAATACCTTAACGGGTTGCTGGGCATGACTATTGATCCGAACTTCAGCAAGAACCATTATCTGTATTTTTTCTACACGTCGGCGACGGGCGAGCAACATAAACAACTGATTTCGCGCTTTACAGTCGACGTTGAGGGAAATCTGGATGTGGCCTCAGAGAAAGTGATTATCGAAGTGCCAATTGACTTAGAAGTCAGCGCCCATACAGGCGGTTCAATGACCTGGGATACTCATGGAAATCTATTTATTTCCACTGGAGATAATACGGTTCCGTTTGAATCGAGTGGATTTGCGCCCATTGATGAGCGACCGGGGCGACACACGTTTGATGCCCAGCGGTCGGCTGGAAATCCGAATGATTTACGCGGAAAAATCCTGCGTATTCACGTCGAGCCTGACGGTTCTTATACCATTCCCGAAGGCAATTTATTCCCGAAAGGAACGCCCGGAACTCGCCCGGAAATTTATGTGATGGGCTGCCGGAATCCGTACCGTATTTCCGTCGATCCAGCTACGTCTATCGTTTACTGGGGTGAAATAGGGCCAGACTCCGGCACCGATGGTGAACAGGGACCGCGCGGCTACGATGAATTCAATCAGGCGAAAAAGGCGGGAAACTATGGCTGGCCGTACTTTGTGGGCGACAGCAAACCGTACCATCATTATGATTTCGCTACTAAAGCCGTTGGTCCCCTGTTTGAATCAACTGGTCCGACCAATAATTCACCGAACAACACGGGAGCGAAAACCTTGCCACCACCGCAGAAAGCTATGGTTTGGTATCCATACAACAAATCCGACCAGTTTCCTGAACTAGGTACAGGCGGCCGTTGCGCGATGGGTGGCCCTGTGTATCATTACAGCCCTAACAGCAAAGCAGCGGGTAAACTCCCGGCTTATTATGATAAAACCCTGTTTATGTATGACTGGATGCGAAACTGGGTTTATGTCGTTCGGTTGGATGCGGCTCAGAACTATGAGCGCATGGAGCAGTTTATGCCGACTCGAGGGGATTTTCGCCGGCCGGTCGATATGGAAATTGCGCCCGATGGAGTTATGTATATGCTCGAATACGGCTCGGTCTATGGTATCGACAATGATGATGCACGACTGGTCAAAATTGAATTTAACCCTGGGAACCGGGCTCCCGTCGCTCAGATTACAGCTAAAGATAGCATTGGTCTGGCTCCGCTAACAGTAGCTTTCAACAGTGAGAAAAGTTATGATTACGATACGGCGGACAAACTACGTTATGAATGGCGATTCGAAAATGGCAAAGTTGCGTCAACTGAACCCAATCCGACGTATACCTTCCAGAAAAAAGGCGTATATAATGCTACGTTAACGGTAACCGACCCAAGTGGCCTGCGCAGTATAGATACTTTGGTCATCAAGGTAGGTAATACGATGCCTCAGGTGGCAATTGCTACCACGTCGAACGGTACGTTTTTCTTTCCGGAGCAAACGCCACTGACGTATGCCGTAATCGTTAAGGATAATGAAGATAAAATGATTGACCCAAAGCGGGTTAAGGTGTCACTCAACTACATTCCAAAAGTGGTGGGGAGTGAGGCCCAACTTGGCCACCAGATGGTTACGGGGTCCTATAATCTGGGTAAGTCGTTAATGGCGTCGAGCGATTGCAAGGCCTGTCATCAGATTAATGGTAAGTCGGTTGGGCCCGCGTTTATGGAAGTTTCCAAACGGTACCGGGGTGATGCTGGAGCGGTAACGCGGCTATCCAATAAAGTCATTACCGGAGGAGGGGGCGTTTGGGGCGAACATGCTATGAATGCTCACCCGCAACTGGCTCGCGAAGATGCTGCCGAAATTGTGAAATACGTCTTGTCGCTATCGAACGAGCAGCCCGATGCTCAATTACCACAGCAGGGCAACGCAAACCTAACCGAACACGTTGGCAAGGAGGAACAGGGGCGTTATGTGCTGACCGCGTCTTATACCGATCAGGGAAGTCAGGTGGCTGGTGCGTCTGTGTCGGGCTTGGCGCTTACCCGCAGCGATGTATTGGTACTGCGTCCTACCAAAGTGGAAGCTGAAACGGCTGATGAACTGCACGACGTCGCTAAGCAGGGAAGACGACTGGGTAGCGTAAAAAATGGCGGCTATTTCGTATTCAAACAGATCGATTTGGCTGGTATCTCACAGTTAACGTATCGGCTTTCCTCAAAAGATCATGATGCGGTTATCGACGTTCATCTCGATTCGCCAACGGGACCAGTGGTAAGTAATTTGGGTTATAAAGCGACTGGTAAATGGGATGAATTTGCCGAAGCTAAAGCCCCGATAAATGTTCCTCCCGGCAAGCACGATTTATATTTTGTTGTGCATAAGGATGGACCGCCCGCTGATAATCTACTTTCCCTGGATTGGATAAATTTTGGCAGGTAAATGTGAAGCCTCGTTCGAGCGTTATTACAATAAACGCTAACCCTGTTGGTATAAAGACATACCAACAGGGTAGACATAACAAATGGTAATGACAGTACTATCAGTTATCGAAAACGGCCTGATTGTCAGTGATACTGTACAGGTAAATTCGCCAGCAAATGCCGTAACCGTATCTGATAAAGTATTTCAGGCACTGCGACAGTTAGCATTTGATACGGAAGGAACAGATAGGTTATTGCAGTTCTTCGTACAGAAAGGCGTCGAGTTTGTACGTGTTCGGAATTACGTCGGTTTGCTGGCCTTATCCGACGGTACGCAGCTCGAAATCTTACCCAAAATTGACGGTGGATCGGACGCTCGTTCGCTCCTGCTTACCATGCTCCGGCAGTTGCGGGATAGTCCATTCCAAACGCTTAATCAGGGACTTACCGAGGCTACCCATTTGCCATTGTGGGAAGTATTCATAACCGCCTTTCTTAATGAACTGGACGTGTTATTTCAGTCAGGAATTCAGCGAACCTATGCAACAGTAGAGCGCAACGAACGATTCTGGAAGGGTAAATTTCAGGCGGCTCGTCAACTGCGCGAAAACAACCATCATGCCGAACGATTGGCGGTTCAATATGATGTATTGACAGCCGATGTGCCGCCTAACCGAATACTGAAAACAGCACTAGTTTATTTAAAAGGGCGAACAGCCACCCGAGCCAATCAGCGACGTATTCAGCAGGCACTTTGGGCGCTGGATGAAGTATCCACTTCCGATTCCATAAGAAATGATTTGCAAGCTCTTCAGCGCTCCACTCGGCTATTTCGGCGGTATGAGTCTGCGTTGCGATGGGCAGAAGCGTTACTGGGAGGGCAGGGGTTCGGTGTGAAAGGTGGTCAGGGGATGAATTTGTCGTTGCTGTTTCCAATGGAACGCGTATTTGAAGAATACGTGGCCAGAGCAATTCAGCGATATTGGTCAGATAGTGGTTTAGTAACGATACAGGAGTCGTCGGCGCACTTGGTTGACGAGCACGTTGGTGCCCCCAAGTTCAAACTCCGCCCTGATATACTGATTCGACAGGAAGGTCGTACGCTGGTGTTGGATACAAAGTGGAAGCAGATTGATGGTCATGTATCAGGTTCAGATACAGGTAACTACGGTATCGAGCAACCCGATTTGTATCAACTTTATGCATATGGAAAAAAATACGAAGCCTCCGACCTGTTTCTGATTTATCCAGCAAACGAAACCTTTCGGAAACCACTATCGGTGTTTGGTTATGATACCAATACCCGACTGCACGTGGTGCCATTTAACCTGGCGAACTCTCCAGTAAATGAAGTAGAAAAGCTGGCCGCTTACGCTTTGTCGTTTTAAAACCCGCTCCCGTAACCACCATGCCCCTACTGCTGACCTTAATTGGGATTCTGACGCTCGTCCTATTAGTAGCCTTTGTTCGATTAGATACCTTTATTTCGTTTGTGCTTGTTTCGCTCGGTATCGGCCTGGCATCAGGTATGGATGTGGTCGCCGTCGGCAAATCGATTCAGACAGGCATCGGGGGAACACTTGGAGAACTAGTGCTGATTATCGGCTTCGGGGCCATGCTGGGCCGGTTAGTGGCTGAAAGCGGAGCCGCCCGGCGGATCACGAACGTGCTGATTGGCTGGTTTGGTATCAAAAACATTCGATGGGGTTTAGCGCTGGCCGGTTTCGTAATAGGCATTCCGTTATTCTACAATGCAGGCTTTATTATCGTTGTACCACTGATTTTCACCATTGCCGCTTCCTCCCGGTTACCCCTAATGTCAGTTGCCGTTCCCATGCTATCAGCGTTATCGGTAGCGCACGGTTATCTACCACCGCACCCATCTCCATCAGCGGTAGCGGGCCAATTGAACGCAAACATTGGGCAAACACTGATTTATGGGATAATCGTGGCGATTCCGGCTATTATTATCGCTGGCCCGTTGTTTGGTCGGACGCTGACTAAGGTCAAAGCAACACCCAACCGGGATTTGTTTAATATCCGCGAAGTACCTGACAGCAACCTACCAGGCACGGCGATTAGCTTTTTTGTCGCCCTGTTACCCGTGCTACTGCTGACGACATTTGGTCCACTCAAAAATGCCTTATCTGCCGACTCGCCCCTGAAAGTTGTAGTAACGCTCCTGGCTGAACCCTATATTGGTATGTTGCTGTCGGTACTGGTAGCGATGTACGCATTGGGAATTCGGCAGGGTCAAGCAATGAAAGCGATCACCAAAGATCTGGAAGAAGCGGTAAAAGCAGTAGCCCCGATTTTGCTGGTTATTGCTGGAGCGGGCGCGCTTAAGCAGGTATTCAGCGACAGTGGCACGAGCAAATACATCGGTAGTTTACTGGCTGATGCCGCTATTCCGCCGTTGCTGTTAGCCTGGGGCATTGCCGCCTTTATTCGGGTATGCGTCGGATCGGCCACGGTGGCGGGGTTAACTACGGTAGGTATTATACTGCCGTTGCTGCAATCGCAGGCTATAAAACCCGAACTAATGGTACTGGCTATCGGCTCCGGAAGCCTGATGTTTTCGCACATCAATGACGGAGGCTTCTGGCTCTTCAAGGAGTATTTCAACCTCAGCATCGGGCAAACCATTCGAACCTGGTCATTGATGGAGACAATCGTCTCCATTGTGGGATTGATCGGCGTGCTGGCCTTAAATCTGGTCGTGTAGTTTAAATACGTTACGCAGTTTTGATTAGGTCGACCAGCGTGTCAATCCACATCGGACTATCGTTTAAGCTTTCAACTAGTTGCCAGTGTTGTCCACCTGACTGCTCGAAGAGTTCCTTGTATTCTACGCCGACTTCAATAGTTGTTTCCAGGCAGTCAGCAACGAAAGCGGGTGAAAACGCCAGTACGCTCTTAATGCCTTTACCTGGCATTTCGCGAATCACATCGTCTGTGTAGGGCTTAATCCAGGGATCGCTACCCAGCCGCGACTGGAAGCTGGTGGTATATTTGCCTTCTGGAATGCCCAGCGCCTTAACCAGCCGACGGGTCGTGTCGAAACATTGGGCACGGTAACAGTGCTGATTAAGCGCGTGAAATGATGAACAGCACTCGCCAAACTGACAAACTTGGCCTGTTACATCACCTTTGCGAATCTGGCTTTCGGGCAGACCATGATAACTGAACAGGAAATGGTCGTAGTCGAATGCGGCTATGTATTTACGACCAATCTGCGCGAAAGACTCAATAAATTTAGGATGGTCAGAAAAGCGGTTGACAAACCGAATAGCGGGCATTACCTGCCAGGGCTTGATAACTTCCATTACCTTTTCATAGACTGAACCTGTTGACGCTGAAGCATATTGTGGGAAAAGTGGTACGACTATAATATCGGTCAGACCCAGCCGCTGAAATACATCCAGCCCCGACTCGATACTTGGACTTTGGTACCGCATAGCCAATTTGACAACATACTCATCGCCCAGCGTCTTTTGCAGTTCCCGTTCTACCACCTCGCCGTAATACTTGAGCGGAGAACCGGTTTCAGTCCAGAGCTGCTTATAAATCTTGGCTGATTTGGGAGCCCGAAACGGCGCAATGAATCCATTAACTAACAGAAAACGAGGAATAAGCGGAATATCGATGACCCGCCCGTCCATCAAAAACTCACGCAGGTATTTGCGCACGTCAGGAACCGAGGGACTGTCGGGAGTGCCCAGATTTACCAATAAAACGCCCGTTTTGCCAACGGCCTGCCCAGCAACAATGGGTGATTGTAAAACAGAAGATTGCATGAAAATAGAACAGCAGTCTACAAACTAAAAACTTACTTACTACAAAAGTAACCGCTAAGCTGCTTAGGTTGGTTGATACAGATTAAGTTTGTCCTGATTTTTCAACCCATCGCATGACGCTCACTCAGCTCGAATACATTGTTGCCGTTGATACCTACCGGCATTTTGCGACAGCCGCCGATGCTTGCCACGTCACGCAACCTACGCTGAGCATGCAGATTCAGAAGCTGGAGGACGAGTTAGGTGTGCGGGTGTTTGATCGCTCAAAGCAACCTGTAGTGCCAACCGAGACGGGACAATCCATTCTGACGCAGGCACGGGAAGTGTTACGGACTGCCCAGCGAATTCCTGAAATCGTCAGCGAATCGAAAGAGAATTTCCGGGGCGACCTCCGGATTGGCATTATTCCAACACTTGCGCCTTACCTGTTACCTTATTTCATTGGCGAATTCGTGGTAAAGTACCCGGCCGTGTCGGTCCAGATTCAGGAATTGGTAACGGGACAAATTATTGAACGACTGCGCAATGGACTGATCGATCTTGGACTGGTGGTGACGCCCCTGTCTGAAACGGGTATTACCGAATTGCCTCTCTTTCAGGAGCCGTTTATGGTGTATGCGTCCGATGCCCACCCGCTGCTAAAGAAACAGGTTATTAATCCTGACGACCTGAATGCGGATGGCCTCTGGCTGTTATCTGAGGGACATTGCTTCCGCAATCAGGTAATGCATTTGTGCGGAGCCGACCGGCAAACCAGCCAGGCCACCGCGCTTCAGTACGAAACTGGTTCGCTCGAAACGCTCATTAAACTGATTGATAAACAAGGAGGTTATACACTCCTGCCTTACCTGGCCACCGTCGATATGGATGACAGCCGTCGGACGCGGCTTCGGGTATTTGACAGGTCAACTGGAACCGATTCATACCCTGTACGCGAAGTTAGTATTGTGACGCATCGTAGCTTCCTGAAACGCAAACTGATTAACGCGTTCAAGACGGAGATTTTATCGCATTTACCCGCTGAATTGGTAGACGAAAATCAGGTTGGGCAACCTATAGTCCCCAGCTAAATCAGTTGCCTGTAATCGTAAGTAGCTTAAATTTTACCAGGGAGTTAACGGAAACGTCAGGGCTACATAAGCTGAACCGACTCGGCTGCGAAACCGATCATTGTTAGCCACTTGATCCCGATTATCAAGCGCCATTTCAGTGGTTACCCATTGATAGCCAACTTTCAACGCCATATTGGTTGCCAGGAATACACGTGCATACAACTCAGTGGTTGACATGCCCCGGTCATGATCACCCAATAGCTTCACATTTACGCGCGTGGGCGAAGCTGACTGAAAGGCATCTTGACCTTGAAAGGGCTTTTGTATGGTCCGGTCCAGCGAATCGGTCTGATTAAAAAGACCTGTAGACGAGTAAACCCTACCCACTCGGGCACGGCCTAAAAACGTAAAACCCAGCAAGTCCACGCTGGCGCCGAGTTGAAGTCTACCTAAATTCCACTCGGCCCGAAGGCCTACATTTAGCGAGGTCTGTGATAGACGCCCAAAGCTGACCGTGTCAATTGTTTCAACCTGGGTTAACCGAGCGGGAGCGGTGTAATAGTTTAACTCTTTACCATAGAAGGCGCTTACCCGTGCTGTCCAGCCAACAAAAACAGCGTTACTTTTTGTAAGGCTGGTAAGTTCATAATAAACCAGAGAAGGATTGAGGTAATTTTTATTGAATCCGAGCCCCACATCAAACCCACCGCTCAATCCACTCCGAACTGCAAATCTTTTTTGTTCAATGATAGATTGACTTTGTGCCTGGCTGGCTATGAACATCACCAGGGCAACCAAAAGCAGTTTTATTCGAAGAGTACAACTTGGCATTATAGCGTAGCGTTTTTAATTCCGGTCAAAAGTAAAGCTTCTGATTATTTCGTCAACTGATTTGAAGCTCGCTCCGCTAAAAGCGTGATGTCCCAGACTTGAATCACATTCGTTTCGTAGCCGTTCTGAGCCGAATAGATCATCGCCAGAGCGACTTGGTGCATGGTGTTAATCACACGGGGTAATGCAACTCGGATCAGCGGAAAAAGCCAGGAAAAATACTTGTAATAACGCAACACTCGCTTTTGGCCCGCCGTGGCTTCGACAAAGCCGATCCGAAAACCAAATGCTTGTTTAAAGGGAAGTTTCATCAGGTCATTTTCAGTTTTGCCTTTCACCCTAGCCCATCTCATTCCCTTTTTTTCAGTGCTGTCAGTGCCGCCCCCACTGACATAAACAAACGCCATAGCGGGGTTGGGATGGGTAGCCTTCGCAAACGTTAGTGTGGTGTCATAAGTCATTCGTTTATAGTCATCCGCAGAGATGCCTACACTGCTGACCCCGGCACAGAAGAAACAGGCATCATACCCCATTAACCTAGGGTCATTCTCGCTCAACGATAAAAAATCGGGAACGATATATTCACTCAGTTTTGGATGATCAATGCCAATTGATTTTCGACTGACGCTTAGGATGTCTGTTATCTGTGGGTGGGCTAAGCATTCCAACAGAACGCCTTCCCCAATCATGCCAGTTGTTCCGGTGATGATAATCTTCATGGTAGGTAAGTAGTGGCCAAATTTTAATAGAGGATATTCACCTTTTTATGGGCTACTGTTTGAATAATACATATGCAAAGTTCCAAAAACAATACGGAGCTGATTATCCAAAACTCGGAATGTTGTGTTCAAAAATGGCAAGACTCGTTTCTAAGGATAAGTATTCCACTAGAAACGAGCCTGAAAAATTACTGTATGGTGATTATCGCTTGGTAATTGTCAACTCTTTAAAATGCCAGATAGTGCCAATATCAACCCACAGCCCAACGGAGCCATGCGTGGTTTTGCCTTTCATTTTATCCACCACGAAGGTCGGATAGTGCGCATTGTTGATGTACATGTATGCTTTGGGTCCGTTCACCTCAATCCGCATTAATTGTCTGAACGGCCTACCTTTGGCCGCAGATAAATCGACTCGTAGGCCGAATCAGTTGAATTAATTCGAAAAGCAACCCCAGCGAATTCCTGAGCCGATTCAAAGGAAGAAGGATCTTGAATCCGGCTCAACATTTTCTCTTCGCTGGTGCCATTCTCGAAGTCCAGATTGGTCAACTTAGCGTACGTCGGTTCATCAACCGTAGACCCCAAGTTTTTGGCATCGAAAGGTAGTGCGTTCAGATCTGTTCAATCGTCAACACTTGCTCACCGTTTAATTCGGTAATTGAAGCGGTAACGTTCTTTAGTTCAAACGTTTGATTTTTCAACGTCAGCTTTTGGGCAAATGCGGCCATCGAACAAAGGTTAACTAATAAGAGTAAGTGATATGCCCTTTCATAATAATTAACTCAACCCTTAAGTAGCTTGATTATAGCTACTTAAGGGTTGAGTTAAAGCTTCTGTTTTGCCTCAGATAAAGAGACCGTTTTGCCCAGGGCACCGAATTCATGCAAATCACCAAACACTTCTAAACGAATGGATTGATCAATACAGTGAACAACTTGATTGAATTGTCCACCAGCCTACGCCGTAGGAGATTGATTACATCGTGACTTGCCTGAATAATTGAATGATATTCTCAAGAGCGCCTTCTGAAAGCATCCTTTGACTACCTTCCAATGCCTCTTGGGTCTGTTCACTAGCTCTTGAACGCATCTGGCCTTCGTAAGTGGCAATCGCAGATTGTAAATCGCTAAATTCACTACTTGTCAGACATTCGCTGAGGTCTACCGCATCAAGCATGGCCGTGTTTACGCCCTCACCAGATGGGGGCATGATATGAGCCGCATCGCCAATGAGGGTTATCGCTGGCTGGGCTTCCCAGGTTTGGTCTACGGGCACCGTCATCAATGGTCGAAAAATGAAATTTGTGCACGCTTGAAACAGAGAATGGAATACTGGACTCCATCCAGCATAAAATTCGCTTAAATAAGCCTGTACGTCTTCCGTATTGGTAAAGTCTATGCCAACTGTTTTCAGCCAGTCCTCAGGATAGTTGGCTGATCCGTAAAAGGTTAATCCGCCATCTCCTCTTGGCTGGACACTAATACTTTTCTGATCGTCAAGCGCAATCAGATTCCCCCCGCTAAGAAGCTTATTCATCTGGGGACATTCTTGCTCAGGGTTATCTAGCTCCCCTTGTATGATTGTAATCCCTGAATAATACGGCTTGATGGCTGTAACGTAAGGACGAATTTGTGACCGCGCACCGTCGGAACCAATGATAATGTCCGCCGTGGCCGTTGTCCCATTCTTAAAACTCAATTTCCAGCTATTGTCTACCTGCTGTAAGCCAACCAGTTGACTATCCCACACAACAGTATCGGGAAGAAGCGAACCTAATAATATCTTCCGCAGGGCTCCCCGGTCGATTTCTGGTCTAAATCCTTCATCACCAAACTCTTTCGCTTCTTCACCGTGCTCGTCATAGTGGATTTTCCCCTGCTTATCAACAATACGGAATTTATCAGCACCCGGTAAATAATTAGCTTTAAATGCATCCACTAAATCTGCCTTTTCAATCGCTTTCAGCCCAGATTCAAAGTGCAAATCAACGATTGAGCCTTGAACGCGCGCATGTTCATTGACGTCTCTTTCATATACGTTAACTGTTGCTCCTTTACGCTGTAAAAGCCTGGCAAGTGTCAATCCTCCGGGGCCACCCCCGACTATCGCAATTCGTTTATTGTCTAGCAAATTCACTGCTCTCGATGTGTCCATTTGTATGTATCATTTTGTTGATACAAAGGAACTTGGTGTAGCCAAAACGCACAATGTCAATCCGAAGCAAGTATAGGACTATTCGAGGTTTTTAGCCCGAAAGGTAATGGGTGTCATCCCTATAACCTTGACAAATAGTCGTATAAAATAGGAGTAATCGTCGTAGCCCAGCTCAAACGCAATTTCCTTTACGGATTTACTGGAATGATAGAGCAGACGTTTGGCTTCCAGGATAATACGCTGTTGGATGTGATGCGAGACGGAATGGCCTGTCGTATTTTTGACGCATTCGTTCAAATAGGGCGTAGATACATTCAGGTTTTTAGCATACCCGATAGCGCTTTTAACAGTCAAAAAATCGCGCTCTAGCGCCGACTTGAAAGCCTTGGTAACGATCTCATACCTTGGTGGTACGCCGGTTGATGTAGACTGCAATAAATACTGAGAAACCACTAACCCAATGAAGGTGTTGCAACTATCCTGCAAGAATGAAGTATACAATTTATCCCGTCTCAGTTCAGCTAATTTGACGCATAAGGAAGCCGCTTGTGACATAGCGGAAAACTCATCTTCAGGTAAGAGCAACGTTTTCAGAGGGGCAATTTCTTGTAACAGTTCAAAATATCTGGGTTTGAGAACTTCATTATTGAGTGCCAGGCTGAATAACGTTACATGGTTAAAAGCAATTAACCGGTGAACTTGATTTGGGTAAATGTAGATAACTGATGATGGCGGGAGTTGGTAGGTTAAAAAGTCAATCTCAATCGTTGTCGTGCCTGCTTCCTGCAAAAGAAATAAGTGCCAGTCGTCGCGGTGGGACTGCTCTAGTTCATTAGAGCTGGGTAAACTTTCCAATGATATTTTTGACATAAAAATACCGTCAGACTCAGCAGGCAAGACGTTGACAGGGATGGACTTGGCTTTTTTCTGCATCATGTGCGGTCTATTATACCTACACCTCGAATAATACAAGTTTAATAGAAGATTATTATCAGTAGTTAGCCTCTCCGGAATATTTCAAATGTAAAAATCGGCCGGGTAAAGGTTAGAAAAGACTTATTTCAAGCAGTTTGTAAAAGTTCGCATACCTCAGCGGCTTTGTGCCTAAGCTGAATGAGAACCTGCTCCTTCTGCTCATAATTAGTCAATTCATCAAACTGCCGGTACTCCTCTTCCATGGCGGCCTGAATAAGAGCTGATGCCTTGCCATAAGCTTCATTCTGAGGAGTTGCCGAGTTAGTTAATTGATTGACACGGTCCCGAATCTGTCTGAATTTATCCTTCACCACTTCTTCATTATCCACCTTTAAGGTCATCAGAGCCTGGGTGTCGGCCAGAATTTTCTCGATAATCTGCTTATTTTCCATCTTGCTTAAGAGTTAGCTTTTGGGGTTTAAATCAGGTAGGCCCGTTTGATAGTGGTTATAGCCTACTAGTTGATTATGGCAACTAAGAAACAGCAGAAATTGATTTGAGCTAAATATGGAAAGCACCGGGCCTATTAAGGAAGATCGCTAATTGACAATGCATAAATAGTAAGGTATAGAAAACCTCTATATTTGTTCATCTTATCCGTCGCCCAACTCTTACCTTTTTCGATATATGCATTATTATGTACCTGGAGATAATGCCTCTGCAGCGAATAAACGCAGTCCGCGCTATTGGCTTATCTGTATTCTGACTTTATTTGGATTCATTTTCAGGACGATAGCTGTTGCTCAGAGTCTGATTACGCAACCATTGCCCTATTCAGCGCTTTGTGCAGGTGCGCAGGTTGACGTAACAGGTGCCCAAAATAACCTCGGTACAGACTGGACGGTCGAACTGTCGAACGGGGGGACTGACTATTACACAATTCCATCTACTTTTTTGTCTGCATCAGGAAGGTTTGAAGCTACCTATCGGGCCACTATTCCGGCAAATACCCCCGCCGGAAATAACTACCGCATCCGGGTGGTCTCGAAAAATCCAGCGCTTAATGGTACGCCCAGCTCGACCGTATTAACTATTTATGCCTCCGTTCCAACCCCCATAGTAGCTGCCGTAAGCTATTGTCAGGGGGCGCAGGCAACACCTTTATCGGCGATTGCTACCAGCGGGGGTATGCTAAACTGGTACACCTCCTCAACCGGGGGCCAAAGCTCGGCGGTTGGCCCAACGCCCTCAACGACCAATGCCGGGACTATTAATTATTACGTGAGCCAGACTGTGCAGACAGGTTGCGAAAGTTCGCGTGCTACGTTAGCCGTTACGGTAAATGCAATTCCGTCGGCTCCGACTGTTTCGCCCTCTTCGTATACATTTTGTCAGAACGTAAAAGCTGATCCGTTGTCAGCATCCGGCGAAAATCTGAAGTGGTACGAAACCGCGACGGGGGGCACTGGCGTTGGAGGTATTGTGCCGAATACGGCGTCGGCTGGTGCCAAACAATATTACGTAAGTCAGACTGTAAAGGGCTGCGAAAGCGCTCGTACGAGCCTGGCCGTTACGACACTGGAAACACCTGCCGCACCATCCATTAGCCAGACGAGTTACGAGTTTTGCCAGGGCGTAGCTAATGCCACCATTACTGGAACGGTTCTCGCAAATAGTCAGGTGGAATGGGTACCTTCTGGTAATGCACCCAAACCGAACACAACATCTGTTAACAGCACAACCGCGTTGGCTACAGTCCCAACTGATCAAGTCCGTACGCTCACTTACACATTGACTCAAACTGGCACTAATGGATGTAAAAGCCCCGCCAGCGCACAGATCACTATTGCCATTAAATCTTTACCTAACGCTCCGGTTGTACAGGCCGTAGGGCTCTGTCAGAGCGCACCGGCTCAAAGCCTGTCGGCAACTGGGCAAAATCTGCTTTGGTATATATCTAATACTGGCGGTACTGGGTCGTCTACAGCGCCCATTGTCAGCACATCGCAAACAGGCCAGAATACGTATTACGTGAGTCAATCGGCAAGTGGATGCGAGGGCCCGCGAGCTGCATTGACCGTTACCGTCAACGCTATACCGGGTGTACCCTCAGTGGCTAACACTGCCCCAACTTACTGTCAGAACGCAACAGCTAATTCATTGTCAGCGACTGGTCAGAATTTGAATTGGTATCGGGAATCATCTGGGGGAACCTCACTAGGCAGCAGTTTCACTCCTGATACTAAAACTGCGGGCAATTTTACGTACTACGTGAGTCAGAGCGTCAATGGCTGTGAAAGTTCACGGAGCAGTATAACGGTAAAAGTCACGGCTCAGCCAACGGCTCCATCGGTAACTAGTGCGGTTTCTTATTGTCAGAATACGCCAACGCAGTCGCTAACGGCCTCAGGTAGTAGCTTGAAATGGTATAATTCGTCAGGAGGAGGCATTGATGCACCAACGCCCTCCACTAATTCGCCGGGAACGACTACTTATTTTGTTACACAAACCGTCGACGGATGCGAAGGGGTAAAGGCGCAGATCGGCATAACGATCAAGTCTACACCTGGCGCTCCAGGTACGACTGCATTTTCGGTTTGCCAGAATACGCCCGCACAATCGTTGTCGGCTACGGGACAGAATCTTGCCTGGTATACGGCAGCAACAGGCGGAACGGGTTCTACTACTTCTCCTATAATTAGTACCAGTCAGGCGGGACAAACCACGTATTATGTCAGTCAGCAAATCGAGGGTTGCGAAGGGCCACGCGCTACACTGGATGCAACCGTAAAGCCGCTGCCAGCGGCACCCGCTGTAAGTACGAAAAATCTTTGCCAGTTTGCCACGCCCGAACTTGTTTCGGCACCGGGTGATAACCTGACCTGGTACAGCCTCGACGATACAAAGTTAGGTTCAGCTCCACTCATCAATACGGATCGCGGAGCCACCTTTACGGTGAAAGTGTCGCAAACAGTTAATGGTTGTGAAGGCCCCAAAGCGACGCTGGTCGTGAACGTACTAACTACCCCAGCCCCCACCGTAAGTACGCCCGTCGTTGAACTCTGTCAGGGCGCTACATCGCAGCCGCTGAGTGCTACCGGTACGAACTTGAAATGGACTGACCCAACGGGAAACATAGGTACGAATGCTCCTGCGCCATCTACCACAACGCCAACCGCAAAAGCGGATGGTGATGTATATTACGTAACACAGACGGGTACCAATGGCTGCGAAAGCCCTAAGGTAGCCATTCGGGTATTTATTCAGACAGTGCCCACGATGTCGATTAGCGGCAGTACTACCACAAACCTGGGATTGGAAGTACCCTTACAACTAACGTTTACCGGCGTAGGGCCATACCGCTATAAACTTTCAACGGGTCTGGCCGGAACCGCTACTAAAGACACAACGATTTCGGTGCTGCCAACACGGACAACTACCTACGAAATAAGCGAAGTGTCTAACAAATGCGGAGTGGGTAAAGCGGGGAGCGGTTCAACGGCGACAATTGCGGTGCTTATACCTGGTATTCAGACACTGGCGCTGGGTAGTTCGACCATCTGCGCCGGTGCTAGCTTAGCTACTAACTTCATGACGACCGGGACCTTCAATCCGGGTAGTGTTTTCAAGCTTCAACTGGCGAAGGTAGAATCGGATACGGCCAAAATTAGCTTTGTTGATGTGCCAAACAGTCAGGCATCCGGTGGACGAATTCTTGGTACCATTCCAGCAAATCTTCCAGCGGGTTCATATTGGGTGCGGGTGATGGCAACAAATCCCAAAATTCCAATCAACGGCAATATTAGCCCAACTGTGTTAACCGTGCGGCCGCTGGCGACAGCATCTTTAGCGGGGAATCAAAGTATTTTTGACGGCCAGCCAGCAAGTCTGTCGGTAACCTTAACTGGTGACGGTCCCTGGAGTTTCTCCTACCGCGATAGCACAGCATCGGGCCCCGGTCAGATTCAAACGATTCAGGCCACTACAAATCCGTATTTGCTGGAAGTCAGACCCCAGAAAACGACTTCATATTATCTGACTTCCCTAACTAATGTTTGCGGTACGGGCACACGCACCAATGACATTGTTGTAGTAACTGTGGTGCCTTTATTAGGGATTGAAGATCCATCCTTGTCAGATGCTATAAGCGTTTATCCTGTTCCGGCTACGACGGTACTAACTGTACAGATTACCGGTATTTCGGCGGCCCAGCCCGCGCTGGTCGAACTTACTGATTTAACCGGTCGAACGACTACTTACTACGAAACCCGCCAGGTAAACTCTCAGTTAACGCTCGATCAGCACGCAGCCGGCACGTATATCCTGCGGGTGCGAGTAGGGGATCGGACGGCTTCCCGGCGGATTGTGAAATTGTAAAAATAGGCCGCAGACTTTTATGATGATTATGATCATAACTGATCTTAGTAATCATAAAAGTCTGCGGCCTATTTTTCGGTGCTTATTTCCCCTGTGTGCTCATTCGATCTCGCAAGATCTTCATGTAATACCCACCTACAACACTACGGGCCTGGAAGCCAACCATTTTCCCGTTGGTGGTTTCGTGCCAATCGCTTAGCGGAACCCGCGATGGTGTTTGGGTTGCATATGTATAAATTGGCTTAATCAGGCTGGTGAAATCGTTCTGGTTATCAGCCATGGTGGCAGTCCAGACAATCCAGTCCGATTTAGTGTAGGTTTTCCGGCTGTCGAGAGGGAGGCCGTACTGGTTTTGTTTAGTCAGGTAGTATTTGATTTCCGTGTTGTACACCTTTTGCGGGAACAGATTCAGGTGCAGTACCTTATCCCATACCATGTTATACTTCTGACTCCAGGTGGCTTTGTCATCAAACACCAGCGCATAATGGTCCCCCGCGTCGTCTTTGGCGATCCATTTCTGAGCCATGTCCGCAGCCAGTGCTTTGTACTTCTGCGCTGTCTGCGTTTCACCTAGCATGGCTGCCATTTGGGCATAAGCACCAATCGCTACAATCGCTTTAACCGACAGGTTAGCATTATGAGCTAAGTGACCCGCAAAGTCATCCGTGCACAACTGATTACCCGGATCGAAACCGGCTTCGGTCAGGTAATTAGTCCACAATGTTAGGGTTTTCCAGTGTTTTTTGGCGTAAGCTGGATTTTTCTCGGCTTTAACAATGGCATCAGCCAGAATAATCATGTTACCGGATTCCTCCACCGGCATATCTTCCCCGTAAGTTTGGCCATTAGCCTGCGGGTAGGTTCCCAGGTCGTGGGCTGCGAATGGCTTAGTCCACTTTCCGCTTTCGCTGTAATAGAAAATGCCGTTCATCATACCTTTCAGCAATTCCGGATTATAGAGTAAATACAGCGGTGCCGATGGGTACGTAATATCTACAGTGTTAATTGACCCGTTACTGAAATTTTCCTTCGACATAAACAGCAAATCACCCTGCGGACTTTTTACCAATTGATGGGCAGCAATGCTTTGCCGATAGGCCATTACGCACAAGTCGGCGTAGGCATCACCACCCGCTTGTAAAGCATCCTGGCGGATCTTCGTGTCGGCGGCTTTGCATTTGGTCATGACCGCGGCATAATTTCGGTCTGCTTTGCTTAATTCGTCGTCCATGTTGGCATTCGGGCTGTTGCGCCACCAGGGCCGCAGATTGGTGCCAAAATACTGTACCGAGTACAACTCATCATAACCTATCATTAGGTGCTTCGATACAGCTGTGCTAGCTACTGCCCCAAATGGAATCACCGTATTCAACATCAACTGTTTACCGGTATTGCTATTGCTGCCGCTAGCACCATCCAGAAACGACGCTATTCCTGCTGAATCGGCGCTGATGTACTGTTTAACCCCGGCCGCCGTGGGCGTTGCCACGTAAACATAACCCCAGTCAATCCGCACATTATCCCCTTTTTTCTGTAATACAGGCTGCTCCGTTGTACCCGCTTTCAGCACAGTTAACCCGTTTTTGCTATAAACCGATGCTTCTACTGGTTGCGCGGGCTGGTTAACTGCCACGTTTGTTGATACGCCCTGATACAACTGCACCTGATGGCTTTTCCCGTCAGTTGCCTTAACCTGGTAAGCGATATACGATACGGGAGTAGTTAACAGGGATAAATCATTCAGGAGTAGGGGTGACGTAAAGGTAACCTGTAAGCTCACCGGCCCGCACTGAAACTGGTAAGCCGTTTGGGTAGCGCTGACGGTCAAACCAGTTTGCTTGGCCAACTGGATGTTCGTCTTGGGTTTACTGATAATTTCTTCCGATAGACCAGCGTCGAGCCAGCTTCCACCGCCCGTATTTTTGCAGTGCATCGCCAGGATATTTTCGCCGGTCTTGAGCTTGGTTTTGACGTCCTCTGGTAGCGTAACCATCGTATAATCGCCGTTCGCACCGGGTTGCTCGGCGATACGTTGCCCATTCAGATACACTTCGGCTTCGTCATCATGGAAGATTCGGAGCATGAGTCGGCCCTGCGGCAAGGAAGCTAGTGTAAACTTCCGGCGTATCCATAAATCCTTGCCGGTCCAGATCGTACCAGTTTTGGCTCTGCTGTCCCCAAAAGGCGCTTTCCCAACCTGCCAGTTGGTATCATTGAAATCGGGTTGTGTCCAGTTTTCGGCGGGTGCTGTTTCCATCAGGTAGCGGCAATCATACATCTGCTCATCACCGGCTGCCACAATTGATTTATACTGCGCTGCGGCCTCACCCATGAACCGGTAGTATTCGTTGTCTACCTTGATAAGTCCCAGCAACGATTGATCTTTGCCTGTCCAGTGGTGCGTCACTGACTCATTCAATTTATCGGTACCAGACCAGATGCTGAAATAAGGGCTATGCGTAATTAGTGGATACGCAGGCATTTTAGACTGCGCAGAAGCTGGTAAATACTTGGTAATTAGTAGTAAGGCAAGCAGAAAGAGGGTTTTCGTATGCATAGATAATTGGCTGAGGTTTAGTGGTTAGTTACTATTTGCTTTTAACACAATGGCCTTCGCGGACGTCCGCTTTACTTTTTACCAGGTTTAGGAAATACCTGATGCGTGTTAGCCCACTGTCGCCATTGGCTTTCCAACTGCCGCACTTTATCCGGATGCTGAGCGGCTACATCCTGTGTTTCGGATTTATCGGTGGCTAAATCGAAGAGGTGCCAGGTTGTATCGCGGCTGGCCGAAACGATCTTCCAATTGCCGGAACGGGCGTAGCGGGCGCCAAAATGCTCGTTGTACAGTTTCTCGTGTCCGGTAGATGCCTTTCCCTGAAAAGAGGCTACTAGACTAATGCCCGTTGTTGGTGTAATCGTATGACCCTTATAGGTTTTGGGGTAAGTGGCACCAGCTACGTCCACGAACGTGCTCATAAAATCCATAACGTGGCCCACCTGCGAGCTGAAGCTACCTTTTTTAGCCTGAATCCCAGCAGGCCAGAAAGCGACCAATGGCGTATGAATGCCACCTTCGTACGACTCCGCTTTCCAGAATTTATAAGGTGTATTCGCAACATTAGCCCAGCGCTGACCAATTGACGCATAAGTGGTTTGCGGCCCTGGCATAACCTGCTTTTTCAGATCGTAGACGATTGGCCGACCATCCCGCGTTTGGTTAGGCCGGTCGAAGCCAGGACCGTAGGCAGCGCAGTTCTCCGGACTAGCACCGTTGTCCGACAAAAACAGGATCAGGGTGTTTTCCAGTTGTCCGGTTTCGCGTAGCGTTTTGATAATGCGACCGATGCCCTGGTCCATCCGGTCGATCATGGCCGCATGGACCGCCATCGCCTGTGCATCCCAAGCTTTGTCTGGATTAGCTTCCCAGGTTAAATCAGCCTGCCAGCGATTGGAGAGTTTGGTTGTTGTTGGGTCAATTAAACCTGACTTAACCATTTTCTGGTACCGAGCCTGACGAATAGCGTCCCAGCCGACTTTGTAGGTATCCTTGTATTTAGCAATATCTTCGGGTAACGCCATCAGCGGCCAGTGCGGAGCCGTATGCGCGACGTACAGAAAGAACGGGGCTGGTGATTTCGCGTAGGATTTAATGTAGGTTACCGCCGTGTCGTTGATGGCGTCGGTATGGTAATAATTCTTCGGGACTGTTTTAACAGGCTTAGTGCCGCTCACCAGACTAAACGGATCAAAAAAATCGACCACACCCCAGATGTTGCCGAAATATTTGTCAAATCCCCGGCTGGTTGGGTATTGGTCAATCGGCGCGAAATCGCCAAAATCTTTCTGATGATTCAGCCAGGCCAGTTGTTCCTGTGGGTTCTTTTGCACATTGGTATTCGAAACGTGCCATTTACCAACCATACCCGTCTGATAACCAGCTGATTTTAGTACTTCGGCCAGTGTAACGGTATTTTCGGTCAGGTGACCTCGGTAACCCGGCTCGTTCTCGGCATCGGTCATCTTTCCGATACCCGCTTGATGATTATATAAGCCCGTTAATAACGACGCGCGCGTTGGGCAGCAACGGGAGGTATTGTAAAACTGTGTGTAGCGCAGGCCATTATTCGCCAGATAATCAATGTTCGGCGTGTGAATTTCCCCGCCGTAGCAACCTAAATCCGAAAAGCCCATATCATCCGCCATAATCACGATGATATTAGGCCGATGAGGTGCGTGAATTGGTTTGCCTTGGACTGAGTCAGATTGTTTTCTATTAAATCCACTAAAAATTAGTGTGGATAAAATGGCTAGTAAAGAAAATGTCAGGAGGATTATTCTTTTTCGCATAAAGGTCAATGGCCGACTCTTAGCCAAGGCAATATTAAGGGGTATATCTAAAAAAGAGATCGTTACAAACAGATTTTACGGTCTGTTGTTATGGTTACTTAATAATGCTTTCGTGCGAATCTCATCTAGCCTTTCAGGAAGAACCACTTAACCATCCTTTAATCAAGTAAATGAAAAGAGCTTTTACACATTTATGTAACGGACGCTGGCACTTTCTTTTCATTTGCTTTATCGCTTCGCTTACAAGTTGCGTTACGCCTAAGCAACTGTCTTATTTTCAAGAGGATGGCTTGGTGGAAAACAGCATACGGATTGACAGTATCTATGAATCAGCAAATAACGTAGCTATTAGCAAAGGGCTTATACTCACCATTCGGGTAAATAGCATTACTCCGCCCGGTAGTACTACAGCGAATCCTTTCGAGCCGATTATCATACCAGGCAGACCAATCGATCCACCTACAACTACTGGCTATTTGGTTGACGATGAAGGCGATCTGGCATTGCCGCTGATCGGGAAGGTTCCAGCAGCTGGAAAAACGACTAAGCAACTTGCTGAGCTGATCCGAACCAAGCTAAAAGCGCATCTAAAAGAACCGACGGTAACGGTTACGTACACCACCCGAATATCCGTATTAGGTGAGGTTAATAAGCCAGCCGTTTTTGTGCTTAATTATCCAACTATTACCTTGCCCGAAGCGCTTGGGTTGGCTGGCGATCTGACAAATTATGCGCGACGGGATAACATCCTTGTAATCCGTATTATCGATAAAAAACTAGTTCATCAGCGCATTGATCTTACTAAGATCAGCTTACTCAAGTCTCCCTATTATATTTTGCGTTCCAGCGATGTGGTTTATGTGTCACCTGGCAAGGCCCGTGCTGCCAGTGTCGACCGGAATTACCAAATCATCCCTATTGTTCTCAGTTCGCTTTCTGTAATTGCTACCGTTCTGAGCCTGACTTTGCGATAATCAGGGGCAATTATCCGCCAAAGCGTATATACAAAGAGACAAGACCGCCCGAAAATGCGATCCAGCTAACAAGCGCCAGCACGGTAGTAACTCCAGTTCTGAGGTAACCGACAAGAGATCGGTACTCCAAAAACTGGTAGTAGGCAACAGTTAGATAAACCAGTTGAAAAACCAACAACGACCGGTTCAGAAACGATAAATAATGAGGTAGTACCAAGCCTAATAATAAGGTCAAAAGGATGCTGACCAGCGAGAAAAAGCTCGCAAAGAAAACCTGAGCAACCAAATGCTCGGCGTAGTTAATACCGGTTCGGCGGAAGCAGAGCCAGAAAACAAAGGCAAAAACCGGAATGGCCGCCAGCCCGACGAAATTGATATTTTCTTCGATAAAAAGAACTGCCTGCCGACGTCGCTCCACATATGGCAAAAAATCTTTCGGAACGGTTGGTTTTACCTGCTGAACCGACGATTTAGGCTTAGAAAAACTGGCCGAATAAGGCTTTACGAGCGCATTGACGGTAATGTTTAGGCCGAGGACCAGCAACAGAAACGCAAACGGATTGTAATATTTTTTGCGTTTTCGGTTTAGTATATACTCATGCGCTGTATACCCTGGCCTAATGGTCAAATTCTTTATCAGTGATAAAACGCTTCGGTCGACGCTGAAAAAAGCTTGGAATAACTCATCAAGAATATGCCTGATTTTAAAGCGAGGCAAATCGGTGGTTTGTCCGCAGGCCGGACAATAGACAAAATGGTTTTCCAGTACAGTCGAGCAGTTCGGGCAGGTGTTCATACAAAACAAGGTAGAGCGTAGGAAACTGATTCTCTGTAATCTAGCGTAAGATAGGTAATTCAGGGTCGACTGTTTTTACTTTTGGATTTGCTATTATCGTATAAGTAAAATATAATTGTGTTTTACTTGTATGTCTATGGGCGATTATAAGAAGGGTAGGGGAGCGCAATTTAATACGGCGAATCGATTTGCTGCTCATCGATACGAACCTGATACGTCAGATGAACTCCTTGACGATGATTTCCCCGCGCCTACAGTAAAAACGCAGTTTTTCGAGGAAACGCCGAAGCAAATAATCAGTCATACCAATAGCCCAGACGTAGGCTTCTGGGCGTCGATTAATCCGTATCAGGGCTGTGAGCACGGCTGTATTTATTGCTATGCTCGCCCAACGCACGAGTACTGGGGATTTTCGGCTGGGCTGGATTTCGAGAGTAAAATCATGGTCAAGAAAAACGCGCCGATGTTGCTCCAGAAACAATTTCAGTCGCGCTCTTACAAACCTGCTGTTATTCATTTTTCAGGAAACACAGATTGCTACCAACCTGCCGAACGGACGTATCAATTAACCCGTCGAATGCTGGCGATTTGCTTACAGTACCGCAATCCCGTGTCGATTATTACAAAGAATGCGCTGATTCTTCGCGATTTGGATATCCTTCAGCCAATGGCTAAACTCAATCTGGTAAGTGTTGCTTTGTCGATTACTACGCTGGACGAAAGTCTACGCCTACTAATGGAACCACGCACCGTAACGGCCGCTCGGCGGTTTAAACTGATGAGTGCTTTGCATCGGGCGGGTATACCCGTGGGTGTTATGACTGCGCCGATTATCCCCAGCCTTAACGATCACGAAATTCCAAAGCTGATTCAGGAGGCTGCTGAACAGGGTGCCTGCTGGGCAGCTTATACCATCGTCCGACTTAACGGAGCGCTTGCTCCGCTTTTTACCGACTGGATTCAGCAAACCTTTCCCGACCGCGCCGACCGTGTTTTGCACCAGATTGCCGACTGCCACGGTGGTCAATTAGCCGATTCGCGATTTAAAACCCGAATGTCGGGTGAAGGTGCTTATGCACAGCACATTGCTCAATTGCATCGAGTTGCCTGCCACAAATACCTTCGTGATCGGCAATCTCCGCAGCTCACTACGTCCTTGTTTCGCCCTGCGGGACAAATTGGGTTATTTGAGTAACGCGGCTTTATTTACCGGTCATACCGGAATCCTTTCTTGGGTGAGCCCGTTTGTTCGGCTTGTTCCAGCGTTAGCATGTGATCGAAGGATTGAGTTATAGTCTTGCGAATACCCTTGCAGATAGTTTCGAGGGGTAAATCATTAGCATCTGTTCCAAAAGGATTTTCTATCTCTTCAGCGATAATTTCAAGACTGGCCAACACATAAAAAACGAATAAAACTAACGGGATGACCAGATAATGCAGGTTGTTTACATAACCGAGCGGGAGTGTCAGACAGTAAATAGAAATGAATTTCTTAATAAATGAGCTGTAGGAAAACGGAATAGGCGTATTCTTGATTCGTTCGCAGGCACCACACACATCCATTAGCGAATCAACTTCTGGATTAAGAATCACCAGATGCTCAGGTAGCAGAATACCCCGACGCTGTAATTCAACTAATTTGCCGAAAATAATTAGCGCAATCTGCTGCGGAACATGCTCGTTCAAGTGCAAGCGTTTAATGTTGAAACCGGGCGTTTCTGTGAACTCAGGTTCGAAGGGCTCCTGCCGTAAGTGGTTTTTCAACGCGAAGGCAAAGTTGGGAATCATCTCCCGAAAAAACTGGCGTTCTTCGATTAGATCAGTATCCAGCAACTGATCCAGTTTAAGCGCCAAATTTCGAGTGTTGTTCACTAAAGAGCCCCACAGCTTTCGCCCCTCCCACCAGCGATCGTAGGCGGTGTTGGTCCGAAAAACCAGCAACATCGAGATAACGAAGCTCAGCAGCGTATGCATGAGCGAAAAATTCTTCAGATGGGGGTTATCACTCAAATCCAGCAGTTCTATGATGTGAACGATAACAAAAGCATACACACCAACGCCAAATAGAGCGGGCAGTAGTTTCCGTACGGTATCGGCCCGGTTAAGGGTAATCAGAAACCGACCCCATTCTTTCGGATTATAATTGACCATAAATCGTCTGGTTGCAAAAAAAATGTAATGATTTTGGCAAAGTTAGTAATGATTAAAAAGGGATTAAAGCAAGTCAGGTGCCTTGAAGAGTATTTGCTTATGTGCGAATTAAGTCTCGTTTAGAGATTTAGGTGGATTAGAGCGTAGTTTTGCAACTACTTCAATTACAGGTTAGCCCAGCAGAAATTACCGTTTATACTTGCATCAAGCCGACAACGTTAGATACCCGATAACCCTAAAATTCATGCATATTTCTGCCCGATTAGCTTCTTTTCTGTTTTTCTGTTTGTCTACGGTTCCGCTGCTGGCTCAGCAACTACAGACGATCGACCATATTTATGACCCTCAGATTCAGACGGTTCTCCTGTATCCGCTGGTAAGTACTAATACGGCTGATCCTGCTTTAACCTTAAATCCACCGGTTATCTCGCTTGATGAACAGGTAGCACTTCAACTTGAGTTTGACGATCTGACCGCTAATTATCGCTCGTTTCGCGCCCGGCTGGTACATTGCAACGCCGACTGGCAACGCTCTATCCTTAACGATATTGAGTTTACGTACGAATACAATGATAACCCGATCACGGAATATCAGAACTCGATTAACACAAAGATTCCGTATTTCCACTATCGATTTACGTTGCCTCGTGTCAAATTACCTGGCAATTACATACTGGTTGTATATGACGAGCGTAACCGAAATAATATTCTTCTGACGCGCCGGTTCTGTACCTACCAGAATAAAGTGCGCGTATCGGCTGCGGTGGGATTTCCCAGCAGTCCATCCCGGCAGTTTATCGACCAACAGATTGATCTGGCCATCGATTACAGAGGCTATCAGGTGATTTCGCCCCAGGATGATTTTAAAGTGGTAGTCCGTCAGAATTACCGCGATGATCGTGAAATTCGGGGTCTTCGCCCCACCAACGTAAGGGCGTTCGATCAGGTGCTTGAATACCGGCTGATTGATTTAAGTAATACCATGCCGGGTGGTAATGAATACCGGTTTTTTGACACGCGAACCGTGCTTTCCCGCGCCAACTACATCGACCGAATCGACCGGTTACCTGAGCGCAATATTGCTTATGTGCAAGTCGATCAAGCGCGTAGCCGGGGAGTTTATATCCAGAGTGATGATTTCAACGGGATGTTCGTGATCGATCAGCGTGAGACGAATAACGGAGCTACTAATGGCGATTACATCGAAACGATCTTTACGCTTAAAATTCCCGAAGTACCGAATGTGGACGTATTTGTAAATGGCGCGTTTAACTTCTGGCAGCTGAACGACCGCAACAAGATGGCGTTCGATCCGCTGGTTAACGGCTACCGGGCGTCAATTATGCTGAAGCAGGGCGTTTATAACTACGATTATACGGTTCAAACGACCACCGCGCCACCCAAAGTGGATGAAAACTACATCGAGGGCAGCTTTTCATCCACCGAAAATGATTACGAGGTGTTTGTTTATCATCGCCCACCAGCCTCCCGCGCTGACCAATTGGTGTCTTATCAGAAGGTTGGTGTAAATAAACGTAAGTAAAGAGGGCGGGTTTTCACCCGCCCTCTTTACTTATGCTCCATGCAAAAACTCCATAATATCGCCGTCCTGAACGACGTATTCTTTTCCTTCAACGGCTAATTTTCCGGCTTCCCGGACGCCCGATTCGGTTTTGAACTGCTCAAAGTCAGGCAACTTCATAACCTGGGCGCGGATGAATTTTCGCTCGAAATCGGAGTGAATCACCCCGGCGGCTTGTGGAGCTTTCCAACCACGGTGGATAGTCCAGGCGCGAACTTCCTTAACACCCGCCGTGAAGTAGGTAATTAAACCCAGCAGCCGGTAAGAGGCTTTGATAAGTTTACTTAGGCCCGACTCGGTCAGGCCGTATTCACCGAGGAAAAGCTCGCGTTCTTCGGGATCTTCCATTTCCGAAATTTGTGCTTCAATACCCGCACTGATTACAATAACTTCGGCACCTTCGTCCTTAACAGCCTCGCGAAGCGTATCTGAGTAGGCGTTTCCAGTTGGCAACGAAGCTTCATCGACGTTAGCCACGTAAATCACGGGTTTTACAGTTAGCAGAGCGAGGTCCCCAATGGCAGCTTCACGTTCTTCGGGCGAAAGCTGAACCGTCCGGGCGCTTTGACCGGCTTCAAGTACCGTTTTATATTGCTTAAGTACAGCTAACTCAGCTTTTGCTTTGGCATCGCCAACCTGAGCGGCTTTTGAAATCCGTTGAATCTTTTTATCAACTGACTCAAGGTCTTTGAGCTGCAATTCGGCGTCGATTATTTCCTTATCGGCCACCGGATTTACCTTGCCTTCGACGTGCACAATATTATCGTCTTCAAAACACCGGATAACGTGTACGATGGCATCCACTTCGCGTATGTTCGCCAGAAATTTATTGCCCAGACCGGCCCCTTGGCTAGCCCCTTTTACTAACCCGGCAATGTCGACAAACTCAATAATAGTTGGCACCACTTTTTGCGGCTTAACCAGACTTTCGAGAGTGTTCAAGCGTTCGTCGGGTACGGTTACCACGCCAACATTTGGTTCTATTGTGCAGAATGGATAATTGGCAGCTTCGGCCTTTCCACTCGAAATCGCATTAAATAACGTTGACTTGCCCACGTTTGGCAAGCCCACAATTCCACATTGTAAACCCATGAAAATAAGTCGATAGTTAATAGTCGATAGTCATTAGCATCTAACCACCGTCGACTATTTTTCTGCAAAAATACAACCGCAATGGCGGACCACAAAAAAAGCCTTCGGCCGGAGGACCGATGGCTGGTTATAAAGTTGGGGAAGTGTTAATCCGCTAAAAGAAGTAAAGTCTAAATCATCCGCAAAGCTGTAAATTGTTATTCAATAATTGTGAATTTCTTATTCCCACTTTAATTCGCTGGCGAAGTCGTCCAGTTCAGACGATTCTCGTTGGGCAAATTGTTCAAAATCAACTTCGGGCATAAGTTCTGTTTTCACGTAGTCGACGGTTTCCTGCAGCGCTTCTACGAACTTATCGAAATCCTCTTTATACAGAAATAACTTATGCTTTTCGTATACGTATCCTTCTCCTTGTGGATGACGTCGGCTTTCGGTAATGGTTAGATAATAATCGTTAGTACGGGTCGATTTCACATCAAAAAAATACGTTCGCTTACCAGCCCGAACCCGCTTTGAGTAAATTTTTTCCCTGTCTCTCTCGTCCACAGTTTGCTAGGTTTTTGTGTATTGAAACCACTAATGTACGGGCTATCCGGTAAGAACAAAATGAAAATAGATAAATATATTTTGGGGTTGTTTTGCCTCAAAAATGGCTGTAGATGTGGAGACCGTTCCCCAGTTTTTTTGGCAATTACTTGGTTATTAAGATGATCTGTCCTACATTTGTTTTACAGGAATTGCACTTTTTGGAGACGGCTGGTATGTGTAGAAACAAAAGACATACCAGCCGTCTATTTTTTCACGTAACCATTCACTGTATGAGTTTGATCATTTCCCTGATGTTACTTTTTAGTAGCGTGAAATCGACAGAGGCTCTTCCGAGCCTCATACAGAAAGGCAAGGCGTCTTTTTATTCCAAGAAGTTCAACGGTCGTAAGACCTATTACGGTGAGCGAGTTAATTCAGAAGCCCTCGAAGGCGCTCACCTTCATCTGCCGGTTAATACGCTGGTTGAAGTTACTAATCTGGACAACCAACGTTCGGTAATTGTACGAATCAATGATAAAGGCCCTCACTCCAAAAGCCGGGTCATTGATTTAACCCATGCCGCTGCTCACGCGCTTGGCATGATTTCCAAAGGAGTTGCCAATGTTTCCTTACGAGTTATTGGCAAAGGGCGTTTGGCTGCGGCTATTCCTTCGGCGTTTGATAACCCAATTGCTTACCAGTCAATGCTGGAACCTGCTCTGTAGTTAAACAAGCTGGTCTAAAGCGCACCGTTCGATATTTCTTTATGCAATTCCTGCCAGAAATGTCGAACGGTGCGCTTTTTGCGTTATGTAGAGAGTGAAAGAATGAACCGGAACGCCGGATCGGAGCGAAAGAGTAAAAATCTTCGCGCCAGCTCATCGCTCTTTCGCCTTTCATTCCGCTTCGGCGGTCCGATTTCGCTCTTTAAAAATGAAACAGCCCCTTAATCTTGGCCAGGTCCGCTCGTTTGGCAACGTCGAATTTCTGGCTCGTCAGTTAGTCGAAGGCTTTATTACGGGCCTTCACAAATCGCCTTTTCATGGTTTCTCGGTTGAATTTGCCGAACATCGGCTTTACAATACAGGCGAAACCACCCGGCATATCGACTGGAAAGTATATGGCAAAACCGAAAAACTCTTCGTTAAACGTTACGAAGAGGAAACAAACCTGCGGTGCCACCTGCTGGTCGATACGTCGTCTTCGATGTATTACCCGGAGGCAAATTATGGGAAGATTACATTTAGTGTAATGGCGGCTGCCTGTCTGGCGTATATGCTTCAGCGTCAGAAAGATGCTGTGAGTTTGACGACCTTCTCCGATACGATTGATCTGCAAACACCTACCAAATCAACGCCGTCACACGTACATAAACTCTTTACGCAACTTGATCTGTTAATGCAGCAGCCGAAACCGTTGCGCCGAACATCAGCCGCCGATGTTATTCACCAGGTAGCGGAGAAAATCAACAAACGGTCACTGGTGGTTATTTTCAGCGATATGTTCGAGAATGCGGAAAAATCCGACGCGCTATTTTCGGCATTGCAACACCTGCGGCATAATCTGCATGAGGTGCTTTTGTTCCACGTTACGGACAAAAAAACCGAAGAAGAATTTGCATTCGATGAGCGCCCTTACGAATTCATTGATCTCGAAACGGGCGAGAAAGTAAAACTTCAGCCCGGACAGGTGCGGGAAACGTATCAGCAGGCAGTAAAGTCGTATTTTCAGGAATTAAAAATGCGGTGCGGTCAGTATAAAATTGACTTCATTGAAGCCGACATCGCTCAGGGTTTTGACCAGATTCTGACCTCTTATCTGGTTAAGCGGACGAAGATGAAATAAGACAAAAGGAAGAAGGGAGGAGAGGACTCCGCAATAAGCAAAATCCTTTCCTCCCCTCTTCCTTTTAGGCTTTTCTTCCTCTATTTCTTCACACTCGCCTTTGCATTGGCGGGTGCAACAGCTGCTTTTTTAGGAGCTTTATCGGCATGCTGCCGTTTGTAGAAGAGAATGAAATCTTCCAGCTGCTCAGGGGGAAGCTTATGAGCGATAATTTTTTTGTCCTTGTCCAGAACATTTACCGTCGGTGTACTAAAGACATCGTATTGATGCCGATAATCAGTTCGGGCGGTAAAGTCGTACCCGTTTATAGCGTTGCCCAGCTTAAATTCCCGGATAAATTTTTTCCATTCTTCGGGGCTCTGGTCAATGGCAATGGCGACTACTTCGATGCCTTTACCCTTATAATCATCGACAAACTTTTTTAGCTTAGGGGCGCTGTCCCGGCAGTGGCCGCAGGTGGGCGAGTAGAAAAATACTACCGTATAATCCGCTTTAACATTCTGAAAATTAATCGGTCGGCGGAGGGTATCGCTAATGACAGGGGGAACCATCACTTTGCCAACAAGATTTGGTTTCATAGACGCCACCCGTTCACCGATAGCTTTCAGAGTCGATGAATCAGATACGGGCATAACACCAGTTTTGTAGTACTTCTCAAACATATGCACAAACAACCCTTCAGTGCCTATTACTTTTGGTTGTTCGTACTGGCTCGTGATGTAATAAATGGTGTAATATTTTACTTCTGTATTCTTTCCCGCTATTGCTTTGTTAACCAGAAAATCGGCTTCTTTAATGAGCGAGTCAGGAACCTGCATCGTTAACTCCTTGACATACCGTTCGATTTTACCCTGTAAAAAAGGCGTCCGGACGAAACGCTCATCTGCAAAGTCAAAATCATCCCAGAAGTGGTTTTTAAAGTAATTGAATGTCCAGATAGAATCCGGGCGGCCATTGGATGCTTTCGGAGCGGTAGGTACCTCAGGCTCAGCAGATGCTTTAAACATCTTAGCCACAAACGTGTTCGAGTTGTCAGCCAAAAACTTGGTGCGATCGGCCTGGGCCTGTTTCTGCAAATCAGTTAGCTGCTTGTTCACCATTGCCGTCGAAGTAGCATCGTTCCGGATTTTTTTCTGGATGTTCAGCGCCTGCGCTTCTTCCGATAGCTTGTTAAGTTTCTGCTGATAATCATAGAACAACTCGTTTTCTTTCGAACCAGTCACTTTCATCGCCTTAATGACATTGGCCGTGTCGGTTTCAAACGAAAACTGCTGATCGTCGGTGATGATAAATTGCAGATTTCCTTTTTTGGGCAAAACAACCAGATAAAGGCCCTCTGGAAGTGGTTTCTTTCCGTCGAACGCCATATTACCGGATGCGTCAATACGGGCTGTGTCTTTCGGAATATACTGAGTCGAACCAAAATAGTGAGCCAGTATAGCAGTTGTATCTTTCATCCCGGCGACGCGGCCAACAATTCGGTAGCCACCGGCGGGCGCTTCCGAAGCTGACTGCGCCCAGGTAGTAGGGATCAGAAAAAGAGCAAATAAGGCTATTAGCAGTAGATTTTTCATAGGGAAGATACGATTCTTCAGGAGAGTACGGAGGTAACTATATAGGTGTTTTACAGCAAGATCATTGTCTACAAAACGCTTGCCAACCTCTATCTAGTCTATTATAAAGAAACAATGTATAATGTAAAATGGATAATGATTGCCTATCCACCATTATCCATTTTACATTATACACTATACATTACTGAAAATTAAACGCTCAGAATCTTAACCATGCGAAGCAAGTCCTCATTAATGGGTTTGGGCAAGCGGATCGTATCGCGGAAAGGTGTATAGATCAGCTCATTATTAACGACTCCCGCCATAACATTCATTTCGCCATTCATTAGACCTTCTAATGCCCCAAGGCCTAGTCGACTGGCCAGAATTCGGTCGTAAGCAGTTGGAATACCACCCCGCTGAATGTGCCCCAGCGTCGTTACACGCATATCGATGTTGGTTTCGACCTGCTGGCGAATTTTCTCGGCAATTTCTGTGGCAATACCGGCTTCTTCTCCTTCGGCAATAACTACAATCGAGGACGATTTCTGGCGGCTCCATCCTGATTTCAGCGTTTCAACTACCTCTGAAATCGGCGTTAATACTTCGGGAACCATCACCATTTCGGCACCCCCGGCAATCCCTGACTGAATGGCGATATAGCCCGAGTCGCGGCCCATTACTTCGATGAAAAAGATACGGTCGTGCGAATCGGCCGTATCGCGTATCTTGTCAATTGCTTCCAGCGCCGTATTTACAGCTGTGTCAAAACCGATGGTATAATCGGTGCCATAGAGGTCATTATCAATTGTACCGGGAGCGCCTACAGTCGGAATACCGTACTCGTCATAGAAGAGGGTGGCACCCGTGAAGGTCCCATTTCCGCCGATAGCGATTAACCCTTCGATATCAAATTTCTTAAGTTGTTCGTAGGCTTTAGCCCGACCTTCGGGCGTCATGAATTCCTTACTGCGAGCTGATTTCAGGATGGTACCTCCGCGCTGAACAATGTTGCTGACCGAGTGCGAAGACATCTGAAAAATATCGCCATTTATCATTCCGCTGTACCCCCGGCGAATGCCAAATACTTCGAGACCGTGGTAAACTGCCCCCCGGACAACGGCCCGGATACAGGCGTTCATACCCGGCGCATCGCCACCTGAGGTAAAAACAGCTATTCGTTTCATAGATTAAGCTAATTTTCTAAAGAAATTTCACAAAAAGACCAAGGCGTATTAGGATGAACTCCGCAAATTTATCCGCATTTCATAATCTAAGGGCACAGTTGCCGTAATTATCCTTTTTGTTTCATATAAATTTCACAAATCAGCCGATTTAATGAAAAAGCATTTGAGTAACATAAGCGGTCAGAGTGAATAGATCGGTTTACGTTTGAGAAGTTCCAAACCGCCAGGCTCGCCAGATAATACGACCATGATTGCGTAATGTTGGTAGCAGCCCAAAGTGTTTGACCAGCACTTTAAACCGGTCAATCAGCGAACGTCGATGCTGCTGTACTGACAGTCCACCGACCAGATAGTTGCACAACACAAACGGGAGAAAAGATATTTTTTTTGCTGCTTTCAAACAGCGGATTTCCCAATCTAGATCGGCGCTTAGATTATCGATTGGATAATCCGGTGCAATGGCACGGCGGGCGACAAAGGCCTGATGACACACTTTCATCCCCAGAGCCATATCATGCCAAGTTAAGTTCTGGGGAAGTTTATGCGGGGTTACCTGACTTCGCAAGCCTACTGACGTTCCGTCGTCCCGTACAAACAACGCATCGCTATAATACACGTCGGCTTTAGTTGTGCGAATCTGGTTTAGCAAATTAGGTAGCGTTTGCGCATTGTGCAGCTCATCGCCTGCGTTCATAAACCAAACATACTGGCCAACTGCACGGTGTAAACCCTTATTCATAGCGTCATACAGACCCTTATCAGATTCTGAAATCCAGTGCGTAATCTGGGTCTCGTAACGTTTAATAATGTCAAGAGTACCGTCCGTGGACGCGCCATCAATCACGATGTACTCATAATCTGTTGCCGACTGCGCCAGAATGCTTTGAATCGTGCGCTCCAGATACCGCTCAGCGTTATAAGTGATTGTGATGATCGAAACGGTGGGCATGATATAAAGAGCGAAAGAGTGAAAGAGTGAAAGAACGAAGCCATCCTGTGGGCAATTCGCTCTTTCACTCTTTCACTCTTTCGCTAATCAATTGTTGATACAGTGCAATGTAGCGTTCAGCAATTACATCTTGGCTATAGTGGTCGACGGCGTATTGGCGGGCGTTTTGGGTTAACGTTTGATAATCAGTGTGAGATGCTTCAAGCGTCCAGCGCATGCCTTCGGCCAGATCTTCTACTGACAGATAATCGGCCAGGTAGCCATTATGTTGATGCTGAATCATTTCCGGAATACCACCTACGTCAAAGCCAACGACTGGTGTGCCACAAGCCATCGATTCCATGATGGTGTTGGGCAGATTTTCGGCTAGTGATGGAATTACAAATACGTTAGCTGCACTGTAGGCCAGCGAAATTTTCTCCGCATCACTTAACGATCCCAGGTAATGATACTGAAAAGGCAATTCGGCTAGTAAGCCCTTATCACCCGCACCAAAAATAAGCAGCTCGACCTCATCAGGATTTTGCAATTGGCCCCTGAGTTGATGAAGGGCTTCCCGAAAGTAAGCAAACCCTTTACCCGTTGCGCCGACCTTAGTAGCTGCAAATAAAATCAACTTTTTATCCGTTGGTAGCTTTAATTGCTGCCGGGCACGAGTTTTCTCAGTCGGTGAGAATAGATTCGTATTAAGCGGATTAGGAATGGATTCGACGGGCAGCGAGCGAAATAACCCGCTTTTTCGTGCTCTCCCGGCAAGCCAGTCGCTACAGGCAACGGGCGTCAGATGCCCTTGCACGTAGGCTTCCGCTTTCCGTTTCCATACCCGGTATGACAAATCGTCGGGACTTGGTGAACGAAGGAGCGGTTCACAGTTGCCGCATTGCCCCTGGTAATTCTCGCAGGTACCGCTGTGGTGGCAACCGCCCGTAAACGGCCACATATCGTGCATAGTCCAAACGACGGGCTTGTCTAGACTGAGCAAATTACCCAAATTTTCGACCGACTGAAAACCGAAATTTATCCAGTGCAAATGAATTATATCCGCTTCCCGAATGAGCGAGTTAAACGTCAGATTTGACCCCGTAACGGCGGGTGAAAACTGGAAACGGACGGATTTATCTTTTTCGTAAGGCAAAAAGGCTAGCCGCTCCATGATAAATCGGAAGCGGGCGGTCTGATGCGCCAACATATTATTTGACAAAGGAACAACGCCAAATTCGGGCTGCATCAATTCCTGCACCAGCAGCTTGCTACCAATACCTTGCCGCAGCAATGCCCGGTGCAACCGTCCGGCGGCTACCGCAGCTCCACCGAACGTTTGGTACGTATTTAAGAGAACAACTTTCATGAATGAGTGGGTCGGCGGCCCGTCAGCACGATATACGGAGAAAACCCGCGCGATTCGACGGGAATTACTTTTGAGATTACTTTCCCAACCAGCCAGACGGTACTCAGAAACCACCGGACTAACGTGGGTTGCTGCGCTTTGTTTTCCAGCCAGATCGAAAAATGGCCAAAATAATTCGATTCGACTTCGGTCAATCCGATCGATTCACTGATGGTTTTCAGGCGATCCGGGTCCATAGCCGCCAGATTATGCTTATCGAAATTAGCAGGATCGAACCGGCGTTGAAACCAGCCATTAAGACCTCGGAAATTGGGTAAGGTAATAAATAGTTGCCCGCCTTCAGCCAGCATATCAACGTGCCGTTTTAGAATGCCCGCTGTATCTTGAAAGTGCTCGATTAGCCCATTCGATAATACCAGATCATAACCCGGCTGAGGTGTATAGGTGAACAAGTCTTTTTCCAGGTACGTTACCTCACCAGGTTGTAAACCGTTTTCTACCAGAAGCTTATCCATGATCTCGGTATGTACTACAAAGTCCAGCAGGGTGGCTTTAACGCCGGCTTCCCGACGCAGCCAGACGGAGTAGTAGCCCGGAAAACCACCTACTTCGAGCGAGGTGCGAATGGGTTGTCCTTGCGCCTGCCGTTGCTGGATGAGCTGTCGTAACTGGCGGATGAACAGGTATTGGTCCGTTACCCGAAAAATCAGATTCTGTTTCGACTCCCAGTAGCGGAGCCAAAATTCCCGGTCGGTTAATTGGTCGGTTGCCATAGCGGGTCGGTGGGTTTAAGATAATGGGAACCGGCTGCTCAGTCGGCTGACACTAGTACGAAACAAAAGGGTAAGCGTGGGCGACAGGTTTAGAAAGTACAAAATGCCGATATAAGCAGCACTAATAAAGGCCGACCGAACGGCTAAATCCAACCCGATTTTCCACCAGTCGCCATGCGTATACGGAACCAGCGAGGCCACTGCCCAAACCAATCCAGCTACACCCAATACAACCAGGTTTCTCCAGGTAAACGGTTGGAAGTCAAATTTATACCAGACAAACCACGTACGCCCTACGTTAAACAGTAAGGTAGCGACAACTGCTCCAATTCCTACGCCGTTCAGCCCAAAAATTGGCATTAGAAGGTACGTGATAATGGGCGTAAAGAACACCAGTAGAATCACAAATAACGAGTCGTAGGCGTAAAACCGTGACGTTTGCAGAATCATGCCATTAACACCCGTGGCCATGTCGATTATTTTGCTTAGCCCCAGCCACAAGATAACGTAATAGCCAGCTCCGTAAACCGCTGGTAACCATTGCATGACGAGCGGCAGGTTAGCGGCAATACCCACGAATACCAGACAGCCTATAATGAGTTGATTCAGGCAGCTTTTCTCGTAAACATCCCGAATAGTTTTCAGGTCGTTCGTTTTCCAGGCATCAGCAATCACCACCCCGGCAACTTTATACATCGCGACGGCGGGCGCAGCAATCACAGCCCCAAAATTGGAACTGATGTGATAAACGCCCGTTTCAGTCAGGCCGTAGTAATCGTTGACCAGAAACCGATCAATATAGGTAATAATCTGCGACGACAGCCCGGTTAACACTGTTAGCAAAGCGTATCGGATAAGTTGCTTGCGCAGAACGGCGTCTAAATGGAGGTTGCGTGGGCTTAGAGTGAAATTACCATCACGGATAATTTTTGCCAGCATCAGCAACGTGGGCAGTAAATAGGCCAGCAGCCATAATCCCAGAAACTGCCCGAACGTCACCCATGAAAGTCCGTAAATAACAGCCGCCACCAAGACTAGTATCCGAATCGCAAATTGTTGCAGAAACGTGCCTGTTACGCTGTCATAGAGTAACTTAGCGTAGTTGTCGAACAGGTTGAAATAGACCGTAAACAGCGTCAGCGGAATTAGCAGGTAATAGTATTTGGCAAATAAGGGTGATTCCGCGCCATAACGTTCGATAATCACCGGTTGAAGGGCGTACAGCCCTGCGACGCAAATCAGAAACCCGAAGAGTGAAGTGAGACAGGCAATTAATAGATAGCCATGGTGCCCCCGTTCATAGTTTCTGAAATACGGAAAATAGCGTCCACCTGCCCCATTGATGCCTAGATTGGCCACTTGCGAGAGCATGATAGAGCCAGAAATAAGCAACGATAGCAAACCAATCTGTTCGGGCGTCAGAAAGAAACGGGGCAGCAGAATCGCCTGCGTCAGAAAGCCAATGGCAATCCCGATGTAGGAATAAACCGTCCCCTGTATGGTCTGTTTGCGAATAATACCCATCCTTAAAGAGCGAAAGAGTGAAAGAGTGAGTGAGCGAAAACTACTTTCACTCTTTCGCTCTTTCGCTCTTTATTAAATCCCACGATAGCGCGGTTCCGGCAGGAATGTCGGTGGTTGCGGTTTTACCAAGAACGTCGTCGTAGTATCGGGTGTGCAGGCCGTTGGCTGGACGAATGCTGCGGACGTTATCGGACGTGAATGTCTCGCCCGCCTTCATGCTTCGCACAACGTAGAGGGAACGCTTGAACTGAAGGCTTTTTTCTTCCTTCTGCGTCAGCGTATAACTGACTTGACCCATAGCTAATTGCGCCCGTTCTGTTTCGATAACGAGGTTCTTCAGTTCGTCGGGTTCCAGCGAAAAGGCTGAATCGACACCGCCGTCAGCTCGACGCAATGTGACGTGTTTTTCCAGAACTACCGCGCCCAGCGCTACAGCAGCTACAGCCGCACCGATACCCATAGTATGGTCAGAAAGACCGACCGGAACATCGAACAGCTGCCGCATGTGCGGAATGGTAAGCAGGTTGGTGGTTTCGGGTGTGGCGGGGTAAGTACTTGTACACTTGAGCAGCACTAAGTCTTTGCAGCCATTAGCTCGCAGCACTTTGACAGACTCGTCAAGATCGGCTACCGAAGCGACCCCTGTGCTCATAATGACCGGCTTACCTGTCTGCGCTACTTTTTTTAGCAGAATATGATCAGTATTTTCAAACGAGGCAATTTTGTAGAGCGGCACGTCAAGCGATTCCAGAAAATCGACTGCTGTTGTATCGAAGGGTGAGCTAAAAGCAATCATGCCGCGCTTCTGAGCGTACTCGAATATAGGCTTATGCCACTCCCAGGGTGTATAGGCTTCGGCGTATAACTTGTACAGATTTTTGTCGGCCCAAAGCGACTTGGCATCGCGGATGTAAAATTCTTCCGAATTACCGTTAAACGTAATTGTGTCGGGCGTGTAGGTCTGAAGTTTCAGTGCATGGGCACCGGCATCAGCAACGGCATCCACAATTTCCAGCGCACGTTCGAGGGATTGATTATGGTTGCCCGACATTTCGGCGATCACAAATGGCCGATGCGTCGGGCTGATGGTATAGTGGGCAACCTGAATCGGTTGGGTACTGCTCATTGACTATTAACGTAAAGCAAGGCCGGTCTGTGCTGGCCGGGAGCTTCAAATTTACCGCTTTCACCCGACAATGTGAAACCAGCCCGTTCGAAGGCCCGAACGGATGCCTGATTCTCAGGCTTGATGTAGGCATGAATCGTTACGGCTCCCCACTTTTCCCGGCAAACGGCACAGCCCTGTGCGATAAGCTGACTAGCTAGTCCTTTGCCACGCTGGGACGCATCGACCGAAATTCCGATAATAATTTCATCGGGCATATCGGCTACGGGTGTCCGCTCAAAACGTACTTGTCCAACGGCTTTGTCCGCTTCATTTTCAAAAACCAAAAGCAGCGCGTCCGAATCGGCGAGTTTTCGGGTAAACCAGGCTACGTGGGTTTCGAGGGAAATAAGTGCCGAATTAAACGACTGCCGACGTGTATCGGGATCGTTAGCCCAGTCGAAATACAGTTGGGCATCGGCGGGTTGGGCGAAACGGTAATGAATCATAACTGACAAAATAACGCTCGAAACCGTTCAGGCGAGCGGCCGTCGAAAAACTGACGCTGGTTAACAAGCGATTCGGCGACGGTTTCGGGTGAAAATTGGAATGCTTGAATGGCCAGTTTTAGCATCTGGTCGAGGCCAATGACAGGTGTTAAACGAGTTAACAGCGTGGGGAAATTGACTGACAGCGCTAGCTTTTCTTCAGATAGAAACTGCGCTAGTCGAGATTGGTTATCAGCTGTCACAATTGTAATCAACGGTCGGTTTATAGCGCAGACTTCGTAGGCAATGGTGCTGCTGGAGGTAATGGCTAACTGGCACTGCTGCAACTCGGTTACCATCTGGGCGGCACTCAGATTTTGGAGAATGACCAGATTGAGCAACTGCTTCTGAACTGCTTCGAGCGAGGCCCGATTAGGGTGGAAAGGACCAATAATTAGTCGAATGGGTAACGCTGTATCAACCTGCTGAATGGCCTGTAAAATCGTTAACGATGTATTCTGTGGGTCGGCACCTCCCAAACTAACGACAATTGGTCCATCATTTGGTGGTGGCCCAAAACCTTCCGAACTCAGAAATTCCGGCCGGAGAAGTGCATAATGTGGTCCAAGAAAAAACCGTGTATAGTCTTCAGCGTCATAGTCGGTTTCGGAAATACCACCTGCATGGTTAATCACTACATCAGCCACCTGATGGCCTTGCATCAAATCATCAATGAAAACCAGCTTTTTAGCTTTCTTTCGAACGGTTTCCTGAAAAGGTTTACCAAACGCGTAGCCATCGATCACTACAATTTCGTCTGGCTCGATAAGCGTCAGAAAATCATCCAGGTCATTGGTTTGTAGCGATACCACCAACAAACCTTTTGCTTCGATTAACTGACGTACTGCTGGGCTAGGTTGAGCTATCGCAAAACGACGGCTAAAGTCGGTGCCCAACATCTCGGCCAAGGCCAGACACCGCATCACATGACCCATGCCGATTCGGGCGTTACCATCCGCTCGAAAGAGAAGCCGCTTCATAGTAATGATGAATTATGAATTGTGTGACGGATTATTCATCATTTATCATTTTGTATTTCAGTTCGGCCAGTTGCCAATCTATCTCATTATCAATGTCGTGAGCATCCATTTCGGAAATAACGATGCCGCCGGAATGATCTGTAATCAGGCGGCCAGTTTTTTGAAAAGTTGCCACCCGAAAGAAATAAAACTGGCCGGCATCATGATAGGCCGGTTCAAGGTCCTGTGAGCGAGTTAATGCGTATTCGGGCTCAAACCAATGCACCTGTCCATCGTTCAATTTAACCGCCCGCTGAATCGGAAAGCTGAATCGCTGTATTGGATAGACTGTGTCGAACTGCTGTTGCGTAAGAGTCGAAAAAGCCTGTTGCAGTAAATCAGTTGTGACGAATGGAGCAGTAGGGTAGAGGCAGCAGCCGTAATCGAAAATCTTTCCTTGTTGCTCATATTCGACTAACACTTCAGCTAGCACATCGGCCGTCGTCGCAAAATCATTTGCTGTTTCAGGCCGACGTATAAAGGGTACCGACGCACCGTACTGGCGCGCTACATCAGCAATCTCTGCATCATCCGTGGACACCATCACCTCATCGAATAGCCCCGACTGCTGTGCGGCTTCAATGGCATACCCAATAATGGGCTTACCTAAAAACGGTCGAATATTTTTGCGTGGAATGCGCTTGCTGCCGCCCCGCGCCGGTATGATGGCTACGCTACTCATCAGACACTTTTTTCAAGCAGGTACATGTAGTCGACATTGCCAGTTTCGGCCGCGTTGACATAGGGGAACATAACCCGCTTAACCAACCGGAGCGACGGATGGCGCTGCTGAAACAAAGCTGCATAATCCGCTTTCCAGAGGAAACCTTCATTACCTCGGTACGGAATAGCCGTCAGTTCGGGGCTGTAATACTCGAACCCCCAGACATACCGGCGGCTACACCGAACCATCTCGTCCATGATTTTCGGTAAGTCGTTGGGGGCGATATGGATTAGAACACCGTTTGTGCAAACGACATCGAAGAAGCTATCGCGGAAGGGCAAGTCGAAGCCCGAACCCTGGATAATGTTGATATTCTGTGTGGTTTGCTTGGCTTTTTCGACGGCGTAGGTCTGGAGTTCAATGCCATAAAGGCTCTGAAAACCCGCATCTTGTAAGCCCCGGAGCTGCATGCCGGTATTGCAACCTACTTCCAGAATTCGACTGTCCAGCGACCAGTCTGCCGTAAACTGGGTGTTCATTTCGGGTTTGGTTAGGCCCCAATTTTGGCGATAAAAATCGTCCCAGTCGTCGCGGTCGCGGGTATTACGATCGGTGTATTGGGCACCAAAATCGCTCGACCAAAAGTCTTCCTGTTGGGTGGTTTTCATTGAAGATGATTCCATAATATATAAGTAGACAGCGCACGATATATGACAGGCGCAGCTGACATTTACTGATAATAAGCCTTAACGGTATCAATCACATAATCCTGCTCCTCATTGGTCAACGTTGGGAACATGGGCAGGCTTAGGCAATGGTCGTAGTAGCGTTCGGCATTCGGAAAATCACCCGGTTTCCAGCCAAACCGCTGATAATATGGCATTAAGTGGACGGGAATATAATGTACCTGTGCCATGATATTTTTGGTACGCAGGAAATCATATAAACCCTTACGGTCATCCGACTGAATCACATAAAGGTGATACGCATGGGTGGCGCTATTGGGCGGAATAATAGTGGTTACGGCTGTACCAGCGAAAGCTTCGTCATAGTGTTTGGCCAATTCCTGTCGACGATCCAACATAGCATCAGCGCGGACTAACTGACTCGTTCCCAAGGCTGCCTGCATATCGGTAAGCCGGTAGTTATACCCTAACTCCTGCAATTCCATGTACCAGCCGCCCCGCTCGGGTTCACCCGCATATGGTTGGGTAAACTCCGCCGATTTGTTGGTTATGCCGTGAGTTCGGAGTCGGAGCAGGTGATTATACAGGGCTTCATCATTGGTTGTAATCATACCCCCCTCACCAGCGGCAATATGTTTGACTGGATGGAAACTAAAAATAGCCAGTTCTGCCAGTGAACCGTCTCCACAACGATGGACCACGCCTGATTGATCGGTAAATGTACCGCCTGGCGCATGGCAGGCATCTTCCAGCAGCCACAAGCCGTACTCGTCGGCCAGTTCGCGAAAACGGGCTAAATCGACGGGATAACCTGCAAAATCGACGGGGATAATGCCTGAAAAATAGCCTTTGGGATGCTGCTCCAGCAAAGACCGAACTGCATCAACACTGAGTAAAGCGGTTTCAGGATCAATGTCAGCAAAATAGACTTCACCCCCGCAATACCGAACACAGTTAGCAGAAGCCGAAAAAGTAATGGGCGTCGTAATAACTCGTGTTCCTGTGGTGACGCCTAGTGCCAGACAGGACAGATGCAGAGCTGCCGTACCATTAGCAACCGCAACAGCATAGTGACAGCCGATGTAATTCGCAAAGGCCGTTTCAAAAGCCGCTATGTGTGGTCCCTGGGTCAGAAAAGGCCCACGTAGCACATCAGCGACAGCGGCAATGTCGTCTTCAGTAATGTGTTGGCGTCCGTAGGGAATGGATTGGTTCATTGGTAACGCGGGTGGACCCCCGCTTTTTATAACGATCAACTACGGGCTTCCACCGCACAGACAACCCCGCGTAGCGGCAGACTGTCCACATTACACATGAAAATCAGGATCAACGTGTTCACGGATCTGCTCGCGGAGCTGTTCTACATTTAACCAGTCAGTGTTGGTGCCGGAGTTGTATTTGAAACCCATTTCAACTAGACGTCCGTTGAACGCTTGTTGATAGTCATCGAGACTCCAGATCGGCGTTGAGGGCGTAATGACGTAATATTTATCTGTTTCGATGGTATTGAGCGAATCCGTTTCGGTAATCATCTCCTCATGCAGCTTTTCGCCGGGCCGGATACCGACAAGCTTCTGCTCGCAGTCGGGGCCAATGGCCGTTGCTACGTCGGTGATACGGTATGATGGGATTTTAGGCACAAAAATTTCCCCGCCCCAGGCGTGTTCGAGCGCATGAAATACCATTTCGACCCCTTCTTCCAGCGAAATGTTGAAGCGCGTCATATCAGGATGTGTTATGGGCAGCACGCCATCTTTACGCTTTTCAAGGAAAAACGGCACTACTGATCCGCGAGAGCCGATAACGTTTCCATAACGAACCACCGAAAACCGTAGGTCACGATGGCCACGCATGTTGTTTGCCGCTACAAATAATTTATCCGAACAAAGTTTAGTCGCTCCGTATAGATTAATGGGCGCAGCTGCCTTATCTGTTGAAAGGGCTACTACTCGGCTTACTCCATTATCCAGTGCGGCATTAATTACGTTCTCAGCCCCAAACACATTGGTTTTAATACATTCCATCGGGTTGTACTCAGCCGCCGGTACCTGCTTTAGAGCTGCCGCGTGTACAATGATGTCAATGCCTTCGCAGGCCCGTTTGAGCCGCTCGGCATCGCGCACATCACCAATAAAAAACCGAATGGATTTATATTGAGCATGAGGGTAATGCTGCGCCATCTCAAACTGTTTCAGCTCGTCGCGGGAGTAAATCACCAGACGCTTAATATCTGGGTGGCGTTTGTATATCATTTCGACAAACTTTTTGCCGAAGGAGCCGGTCCCGCCCGTAATCAGAATGGATTTGTTTGTGAGGTTAAGCATATTAAAGTCGTGAGTCGATAGTGGTTAGTCGTTAGATGTTAGGTGGTTGCGTGAGCCATTATCAACTAATGACTCATGACCGCCCAGCGCCCCGGCGACGACTACCCGATCAAAGGCATCAACGTAACTTTTAGCAGAAGCATTCAAGACTTTGACGTCCTGATAGTCTGCATAATCGCGAATGGTTTCGTAGCCTTTGAACGCTTTGTGTAAGGATAAAAACTGGGCTGCCATGGTAGACGTCCGTTGCTGCCGGGGCCGGACATCGATAATGGGCAGGTGCTGCACATCTTTATTGTTATCGTAGAAATGAAGCTGCTGCATCAACAACTGATTCTGGTCATTGAGCCGGATCTGCTCGTGCCACGACGCATCAGCTCCAAACAGATAAACCGTCTCAAATCGGCGACTAACCATTAACGCCAGTGCCGCAATAATAACCGTCTGCGACTGAGGCATACCAAATCCCTTGCTAATTAACCAGAACGCCAACCGCCGGAAACCTTTAACGACTGTATAATTAAAATATTGAATCTTAACGGGCGACTGGCTTTGCTGAAGTTGCTGAACCAGATAGGAGTTTTTAGCGAAATGCGGCACGTACAGCGTCATCGGCCAGTTAACCTGTTCCAGCAGTACCGACAACGTCCGGCGAATGTCCTCGCGCTGGTCTGCTCCACCGGTAAACACAAAATAACCAGGGTCTAGCAGGACATAAGCCTGCGGGCGAAGCTGAAAAAATACGTCGGCATGCGCAAAGTTGTTAACGCAGACGATTTCGGTCTGCTGAATGAAGTCAAAATGATCCGTTAGTGATTGGTTCAGAGAAGGTCCGTTGCCGAGAACTGAGCAGGCAGGCCGTTGACGTTCGGGTAATTGACTGGCATGGCGGCTACGGATAATCACTTTTATGAGTGATAGTAACGACGCAAAGAGATCGTTCAGAAATTGACTAACGGATTTAAAACCAGCTTCAACCATGCAATCGGCTTCCCGCAGGACAGCCTTTTTTCTACAAAATAACGAAAAAAAAGGCAGACTGGCGCAGGCAGCTAGGTTAAGCTATAAAACCTTCTCGAAGACTACTTTTGGCAATTCCTGCGCACCCAAGTTACGTTTGAACCGCATCAAACTTGGCTTGGGTATATGATTATCGCCTAGCGAAACGCCCAAGTCCAAGAGTCGAATACTATGCTGTTGGCAATAGGTGAACAAGCCGTCGGTCAGCATGACCATTGGACTAAAGGAGCGGTAGCTAATATGAGAGGCTGGCAGAAACGTATACAGAATGTCGTTACGAACTCGTACGGTCACTGTTAAAGCCGCTAATGTATTTCCATCCCGTACTGTAAAAACCGGAAACTGTCTGGGGAATTTCTGGAGCAATTCGCGCAGATAAGCAGTACTGACCGAGAGCTTATATCCTTGCTGTTGTCGAGTCTCCTCAAGAAAATCGATTATTTCTGTTATGTCTGGATCTTGCCAGTGTATGAACTGAAACCCATACGACCGGCATTTTTTTAACCGTCGACGTTCGGCCGGAGTTATGCCCCTTTCAAATGAATGATCGGTAATAGGCAGGAAGAAGTTTGGATTGACCTCAATAGGTCGAAAGCCGTGGATAAGTAGTTTGGTGGTAAGTCGCTCTGCTTGCGGAAGGGCGTAGCAATGCGGATAATTAACTAGCCTGAGGCTTGCCGCACCCGTCGAACGAACGGCATTTACTAGTGCATCTAGGAAGTCATGAAGGACTGGATCCGGCAGTGTTTTAGCAAACTCCACCGAGCCAAACGGAGCGGCATTGGGGCTAACGGCTCTCTCCGCCCGAACGAAAAAAGCGCAACGAGCATCGGCCTGCCGGGTAGTTTGGTTGAGCGCTGTTAATAAATGAAAGCTTCCGTCGTTCTGTTGCCTCAGGTGATCACCTTCATTGAAGAAGAAACCAGGTTGACTAAAAGGGGGAATAGCGGTTGGCTGCGGGTTATGTTGTAATAAAAAAGCGTGGGTTGCCATGATGTTGATGCGTCATGGCCTATGACGGATGGTACCCAGTTAAGTAACCAAATGTTTAATGAATAGCTAACGTGACTGGCTCTTTATTCCGAAGTCAAAATGAAGCCTGGGTCAATGACCGACTATTGCCCAGCTAATCTTATGCGAAAACTAACCCTGATTATCCGTCTCGTACTTTGCTTGATATTGGTTAGCTCGTTTTGTACCCATCAGCTATGGGCTCAGACGACATGCCCGACGATAACCAATACGCGGCTTACAGCGGTAACGGTTTGCTCAGGAAAGGCTGTTGACAGTTTGCAGGTGGCTACAACGGCGCTTCCGCCTAATACCATTGAATTCGTGCGGTTTGACGCCGTCCAGACTAACCCGTATCTGAGTTCGGATGGCACTCATTTAGGAGAAATATCGGCGGAGAATGGTCTAGCTACCCAGCGAACCGTCAACTTCCCTGCGAATACTGCCGCAAGCGCCAAGACCTATTATGTGTATGCCTGTCTGAAACCTATGCCCACAGATCCAGCCTGCGCACCGTTTGCCTTGATTACCATTACTATCGCTGCGTGCGATTGCCCACCTCAGAAATGCGTTCCTATTACGATTCGACGCGTTAAGTAGCGATTAATCAATAGTGATACGGGTGAAACTAGGCGATAAACGCGCTCGTTAAACGATGTGCCTTTTCTTGCAGAGTTGCGCGTAAACTAATTGAATAATTCCATCTTTCAGCCCTAAATCAGGGACAAGAATCTGGTCGGCACCGGCCCATTTCATGACTGAAATATAGATGTCGGCGGCTGGCACGATTACGTCAGCGCGATCGGCGTTCAAGCGAAGTTTGTTAATGCGGTCTTCCTGATTAAAACCGGCGATGTAGTGACGAATGCGCTCAATTTCATCGCGGGTGGTCTGTGTCTCGTCAATTTTTGACGCCAGATTAAACAGTTTGCTAATGTTGCCCCCCGTCCCAACGGCAATAATTTCCTGAGAGGAGTCAATGTTATCTTCAACCCAATCTTCGATTTTGCGCCAGGCTCCTTTGCTTTCTTTACCTTCCAGCAATCGCACCGAACCGATTTTAAACGACTTCGAAGCCATTTTCTGGCGATTCTGATAAATGTTAAGCTCAGTGCTGCCGCCCCCTACGTCGATGTGGATGAACTGTCGATCATCGAGCGCCTGAACCACTACATTATTAATCAGTTCAGCTTCTTTGCTTCCGTCGATTATGTGAATTTTAATGCCCGTATGCGCTTCAATACGTTTGGCAATCTCATGCCCATTCGACGATTCGCGCATGGCGGAGGTGGCACAGGCCATAAATGCCTCAACCTCATGTAGTTCCATAAGCAATTTATACGCCTGCATGAGCTTGGTAGTGCGGGCTTCGCTCTCCGGTGTTAGTGCACCGAAATTGAATACATCGTGGCCCAGTCGCAGCGGAAACCGTACGTATTCGACGCGTTTGAAACTAGCAACGTTATCGTTGTGAAGGACCGTTGAGATTTGCAGTCGAGCTGCGTTAGAACCGATATCAATAGCTGCGATTTTCAAGGCAAATGGCGTTTTAGCGCTTTTTGAAAAGCTCAAAGGTACTTTTTTTGCCTTGATGCGCGAATCCGCTCAGGCTATAAATTAAAAAAACGCTGTCTGGCAGTAACCTCCACAACAAACCATATAATTGATCTAAAGGTACGGGTAATTTACAACCCTTTCCGCCTTTGTAGAATCAGGTTTATAACATCAACAAATTAATCGTTCATAAAGCGTTTTCTTGTTTTCAGTATGGTATTGCTGGTGCTATGCTGTTTGCGTAAATTTGGACTTTATTAATATAGAATAGTTTATAGTTTAGTTGGTTGATGAATACGCGTACGAGGTTTTACCGTTTTTTTTACTGGTCTTTTACGTTAATTATAATAGTAGCCCTTTTTATTGTTCTGATACAACTAGTATGGGGAGCTGATTCGGAAGAGGTTGCCAGTATCTACATCGCCTTTTATTTGCTTGCCGGGATTAGCCTTCTCAGTCTGGTCGGTTATGTGTTGGCCTACGGAAAAACCTGGGCGCAGAGCGTTGTTTTATCGATTGTAAGCCTATTAGTTAGTTGGGTAGTTCTGGAAGCTGTTTGTGGTCTGGTGCTGCGCTGGAGGGAAGGTCCTCCGGCTGCTTTATCTGGGCAGGGATATAAAAAAACGGGCCCGGTTGCTACCAAACAAACCAATTTTCGTCTAATACACTACGATAGCCTGGGGATGAGTCGTCCGGCACCCGGTGCGTATGATGTAAGTTATGCCGTTGATGGAAAGCGCTCCCTGGATGGTAAAAGCCATGTTATTCCGATCACATACCATATCGACAGTCTGTATCGTCGGGCAACGCCATTTATGAATAAGCACCCGACGGGAAACTATGCTTTGTTTCTGGGCTGTTCGTTTACGTACGGAGAAGCTGTATCCGACACCAATACAATTCCTTATTTCTTTGGTAAACAGACGGGCGATAAGCCTTATAATTACGGTGTGTCAGGGCATTCGCCTTCGCATACCTTAGCGATCCTGCAAACCACTAATCTCCGAAAAGAAATTGAAGAGAAAAGCGGGGTTGCTTTTTATACGTATATAGATGACCATCTGGCCCGAGTGACGCCAAGCTCAAAATGGGCTTTTAATTCAGGAGGTTATTTACCATCGGTTAATCCAAAGAGCCTGGTCGTAGACGGTACCTATGCGCAACGGCATCCGGTTCGGTTACGGCTGATTCGCTGGATGTATAAGAGTAACATCGCCCAACTGCTGAAAATTAATTTTCCCCGTCGGTATAGCACTGCAGACTACCAGCATTTTGTCAATATTGTCCATAAAATCGAAGAAATCTATCGGAAACAGATGGGAAATGACAATTTCTATGTGGTTATTTTTCCCTCGTATCCGTTAGACCCCGAACTTCGGCGATTATTTGAACAGGCTCATCTGAAGCTCCTGGATTATTCCAATTTGCTTTCCTGGGAAACAGCTCCTGATGGCATGCACCCTGACGGAAAAGCCTATCGGCAGGTGGCGCAGAAGCTGGCCAGCGATGTTAAGCATACGTTAAATCAATGAGCTGGAAGCTAATAGGAAAAAGAGATGATTTAGCCGCTTTAGACTAAGCCTGGCCAAAATTTGCTCGATCAGAAAGATAAGGAAATTTAAACAACGTTTTATGAGAAACCAGCAGACAGTCAGTAGTTTAGTCTATGATTTAGCCTTAATTCGCCCAGGGTAGAGGGCATTGCGAAAACTAGTTTAGGCCGCACTGGAGTGGATAATAAGGTATACCCCTATAAGCTGTTTACTCCACCTATGCATACTTCATTGAGAGTTTGTTGGACTACCGATTAGTAAGTAGTTTGCAACGTTTAATTGAAAAAACAGTTACTTTTGACCCCGTTTGACCCGCATTAAGTGTCCATGACCATATTAGGTATTTCTGCGTTTTATCATGATTCAGCAGCAGCGTTAATTGAAGATGGCCGTATCGTCGCTGCCGCCCAGGAGGAACGATTCACCCGTAAAAAACACGATCCAGGTTTTCCCGCCGAAGCTATAAAATACTGCCTGCAATACGGTGGCGTGGATATTAACAAGCTGGATGCCATTGTCTTCTACGATAAACCACTGCTCAAATTTGAGCGGCTGCTTGAAACATATTACACCTTCGCCCCTAAGGGTATCCAGTCGTTTTTGCTGGCTATTCCGGTCTGGCTTAAGGAGAAATTATTCCTCAAGCGACTCATCCGGCAGGAGCTGGAAAAGATCGGCTATGACCCGTCCAAGAAGGTGAAGCTGCTGTTTCCCGAGCACCATCTTTCGCACGGTGCCAGCGCGTTTTATCCTTCTCCTTACGAGCGGGCGGCTATTCTGACAGTCGATGGCGTGGGCGAGTGGGCAACCGCTTCTATTGGTTTAGGTGAAGGGAAGAATATCTCGATCCTGAAAGAACTACGCTTTCCGCACTCGTTAGGTCTGCTATATTCCGCCTTCACGTATTTCCTGGGTTTCAAAGTGAACTCCGGCGAATACAAACTGATGGGACTGGCGCCTTACGGTGACCCAACCTCGCCGGATATAGCACGTTATATTGACATTATTAAGAAGGAATTAGCCGACGTTCGTCCCGACGGTTCCGTATGGCTGAATCAGGAGTATTTCGATTATGCCACCGGCCTGCGGATGGTAAACGAAGCTAAATGGGAAGCTCTGTTTGGTTTTCCCAAGCGTAATCCGGAAGACGAGCTAAAAGATCAGCACTGCAATTTAGGGCTGGCTATTCAGTACCTGACGGAGGAAGCCGTGCAGAACATGGCCCGCGAGGCTAAACGATTGACCAATGCCGATGCGATTGTACTGGCAGGTGGTGTGGCGCTGAACTGCGTGGCTAACGGAAAACTCCAGACGGCGGGTATTTTCAAAAACGTATTTATCCAGCCTGCTGCTGGTGATGCCGGTGGCGCATTGGGAGCGGCTCTGGCAGCCTATCACATCTACTTTGGTAAAGAGCGGGTCGTAACGACCGAGCGTGATGCCATGCGGGGTTCGTACTTAGGACCGACCTTCTCCGACCTGGATGTCGAGTTGATGGCCGTTAAGTATAAAGGCGTTTATAAGCATTATACGGATTTCAATGAACTGAGCCGCGATGCAGCCCGGCTATTAGCCGAAGGCAACGTAGTTGGCTGGGTACAGGGACGCATGGAATTCGGTCCGCGGGCGCTGGGTGGACGTAGTATTCTTGGTGATCCACGCAACGCTGAGATGCAGAAAAAGCTGAATCTGAAGATTAAATACCGCGAGTCGTTCCGGCCGTTTGCTCCGTCAGTTTTGGCTGAGGATTGTGCCGAATATTTCGAATACGAAGGCGATTCGCCGTATATGCTGTTAGTGCATCCCGTTGCTCAACAGCGCCGGACACCGTTGCCACCGGATTACGCGAGTTTCCCACTTCGGGAAAAACTCTATTACCAGCGGTCGGATCTACCATCGATTACGCACATCGATTTTTCAGCCCGGATTCAAACCGTGCATAAAGACACAAACCCACGCTATTACCAGTTGATCGATGCCTTCAAGCAACTCACGGGGTATGGGGTGATTGTAAACACCAGTTTCAACGTACGGGGAGAACCCATTGTCTCAACGCCCGACGATGCGTACCGGTGCTTTATGCGCACTGAGATGGATTATCTGGTCGTCGGTAATTACCTGTTCGACAAGCGGCAACAGCCCGAGTGGCAGGAAAAGGATAACTGGAAAGAAGAATTTGTACTGGATTAACCAGTCGATGTGTTAACGAACCACCTTTTCAATGCGCTCAAAACTTGTTTCCAGTGGTATTCGATTACTGTTTCTGGGATTTTTAACACTGACTTTGTTCTTTGGGGAGCATTTCGGGCTCAGATTCGAATATGCTTTCAGTTCGCTGTTCGATAACATTTATGTCCGACTGGCTAAGTGCTGCCTGTTTCTCCTATTGTTGATCGAATTTCTGCGGCTGTATTACTACGGCATCGTTAAAAATCCCAAACCAGTTAAATGGCTCGGTAACGTAGCTACGTTACTGGTACCGCTAGTGCTACTGGTCGTTTTCCTGGAAATGGCGTTTATGTTCGTCGAACAGAGTCAGGAGGGTGGTATGACATTAGCTTCGCACATCTGGTTTGAGCGTCATTGGCCCCCCGTAATTCCTGAGCTGAATTACCGCGATACCTATTCGTCGGATACGCTTGGTAAAAAGAAAGTCCTCTTGCTGGGTGATTCCTTTACGGCGGGTCATGGTGTTAAATTAGCCGATGATCGGTTTGGAAATGTTCTGGGTCAGAAGCTGGGCAATCAGCAATATGCGGTATACAACCTGGGTATTTTGGGCTCCGACACGGGTGATGAATACAAACGGTTAACTCAGTTTCCGGTCAAGCCCAATGTATTGGTGTTGCAGTATTTTCCGAATGATGTAGAGCGTGTGGCTGGTCGTCATGGATTAAATCCAGCTGGCTTTGAACCATATAGCGATCTGCCAAGGGCTGTTCAGACGTTATTCCGGAAGTCGTACCTGCTCAATTATCTGTACTGGCAATTTCCGCACGGCAATAATTTCGGGTCATTTGACGAGTACTGCCGCAAAGCCTATGGTACACCCGCCATCATTAACGAGCACCTAAATGAGCTGGGCCAAATTATGAACTATGCCCGTCAGCATAATGCCCAGTTCTATGTCGTTCTGTTTCCATTTCTGAACAACATAGCCAAATCTACGGAGTACACGAAGCCAGTAGTCGATTTTTTTGCCCGTAATAACGTTCCGGTTTTAAACGTTGGTAAACTAGTTAGTGACCTGAAGCCCGAAGACCGAATTGTTGGCCGTAATGATGCGCACGCCAGTCCGGTGGTGAATCAACGAGTAGGTAATGCTCTTTATGAGCTTATGCAGTCAAACAGTACCCTAACACACATTCCCTCTGTTAAAACAATAAATAACACTAATTAAACAATGGAATTTCTACAGGATATCTTCAATTTTCTGAAGCAGCGTAAGAAATGGTGGCTGGCACCGATGATTATTTTACTGTTATTGATCGGTGTTCTTCTGGTAATTGGCGGTGGTTCAGCCGTAGCTCCGTTTATTTACACTCTGTTCTAAAGTATGGATGCGCTTGAGAAAGTAAAGGCTCAGTTAGTTATCGTAACGGGTCTGCTAGTATTGTATTTTGTGTTCAAATCGCCCTGGTGGCTTTATGCTGCGGTAGCGGTAGGTGTGGTGAGTCTGGCTATTCCGGCCCTGGGCGACCTGCTTGTAAAAGGCTGGTTTAAACTGGCGGAAATTCTTGGAAATATTAACGGGAAAATTATTCTGTCGGTTATGTTCTTCGTATTTCTGTTTCCGATTGCTGTTTTATATCGGTTAACGGCTAAAAATCCACTGGCGGTTAAGCGGACCAAATCCGATTCCTTTTATACAGATCGTGATCATCTATATACGAAAGAAGATCTGGAACATACCTGGTAATCCTTCTCGACTAGAAATCAGTTATTTAGGGTGTCCTGCAAACAGGGCGCCCTATTTTTGTTTACTTTTGCTTTTTTGGACTTTTTTAAGCACGCTGGCTGTTAGTACTCCTGACAACCAAGCTCAGTATTATCGCCATTGAAAACTATAGCCGAACTTCTCCGTGAGCGTATCCTTGTCCTCGACGGCGCCATGGGTACCATGATCCAACGGTATCAACTAACCGATGCCGATTATCGGGGTGAGCGATTCAAGGATTTTCCACACGATGTAAAAGGTAATAATGACCTGTTGTCGATCACTAAACCGGACGTCATTAAGGAAATTCACCGGCAGTATCTCGATGCTGGATCTGATATTATTGAAACCAATACCTTTAGCGGTACATCTATTGCAATGGCGGACTATTGCATGGAGGATTTGGTCTATGAACTAAATTACGAGTCAGCCCGAATAGCGAAGGAAGTGGCCGAGGAGGTAACACGACAGGAGCCGGATAAACCTCGCTTTGTGGCGGGTGCAATGGGACCAACTAACCGTACGGCTTCGCTTTCGCCGGATGTTAATAATCCGGGTTACCGGGCCATCACGTTCGATGAACTGGTAGATGCTTACTATGAGCAGATTCGTGGCTTAGTAGATGGCGGTGCCGATTTGCTGCTGGTCGAAACCATTTTCGATACGCTCAATGCTAAAGCGGCCCTGTTTGCCATTGATAAGTACTTTGCGGAGAGAGGTCAGCCATCGCTGCCGATAATGGTATCCGGTACGATAACCGACGCTAGTGGCCGGACGTTGTCGGGGCAAACGACGGAAGCGTTTTTATACTCGATCTCGCATCTGCCGCTGCTTAGCGTGGGGCTAAACTGCGCACTTGGGGCTGAACCCATGCGGCCGTATATCCAGACGCTTGCCAAAGAAGCGCCATTCTTTGTTTCGGCTTATCCGAATGCAGGCTTGCCGAACGAATTCGGTGAATACGACGAAACGCCGGAAATGATGGCTGCTCAGGTGGAAGGATTTATTCGGGATAGCTTCGTCAACATTGTGGGTGGCTGCTGCGGTTCTACGCCTGACCACATCCAGGCCATTGCACAGGCTGCGGCCAAGTATCCGCCCCGCCAGTTGCCGCATCCTGAACCATATCAGAAACTGAGCGGACTGGAGCCGCTGAAGATTACGGAGCAAACAAACTTCCTGAATATTGGTGAACGCACCAACGTAACGGGCTCAAAGAAATTTGCTCGCCTGGTCAAAGAAGGTAATTATGACGAGGCTCTGAGTATCGCCCGTGGTCAGGTGGAAGGTGGGGCTCAGGTAATTGATGTCAATATGGACGAAGGTATGCTGGACTCCGTGGAAGCCATGACCACATTCCTGAATCTGATTGCCGCCGAACCTGATATTGCGCGCGTACCTATTATGGTCGATTCGTCCAAATGGGAGGTGATTGAAGCGGGTCTGAAATGCGTTCAGGGTAAAGCTATCGTGAATTCGATTTCGCTTAAAGAAGGCGAAGAAGCCTTTATCGAGCGAGCCAATCTGGTTAAGCGCTACGGTGCGGCTAGCGTCGTAATGGCCTTTGACGAAGCAGGGCAGGCCGACTCTTACGAACGACGCATTGAAATTTGCGAACGAGCCTACCGGATTCTGGTTGATAAAGTAGGTTTCTCTCCACAGGACATCATTTTCGATCCTAATATTCTGACTGTAGCGACGGGTATTGAGGAGCATAACAATTATGCCGTTGACTTTATCAACGCAACGCGCTGGATTAAAGAAAACCTGCCGTTGGCTAAAGTAAGCGGTGGTGTATCGAATATCTCGTTCAGTTTCCGCGGAAATGATGTTGTGCGGGAAGCTATGCACTCCGCATTTCTGTACCACGCCATCCGCGCCGGTCTGGATATGGGTATCGTCAACGCCGGTCAGTTAGAAGTGTACGATAATATTCCGAAAGATCTGCTGGAGCGTTGCGAAGACGTGCTATTGAACCGTCGGGACGACGCCACTGAGCGGCTGGTGGAGTTTGCTGAAACTGTCAAGGCGAAGGGCAAAGTAGTTGTTCAAGACGAAAGCTGGCGGAATGAGCCCGTCCGCGAACGACTTAAGCACGCGCTGGTTAAGGGCATTACTGATTATATAGATCAAGACGTTGAAGAAATCCGGCATCAGGTTGAGCGTCCCTTACATGTCATTGAAGGTCCGTTGATGGACGGCATGAACGTAGTAGGAGATCTGTTCGGGGCTGGTAAAATGTTTTTGCCCCAGGTAGTGAAATCGGCACGGGTGATGAAAAAAGCCGTAGCCTACCTGACGCCGTTTATCGAAGCTGAAAAGGAAGGGGGCGGTAGCTCGTCGGCAGGAAAAATCTTGCTGGCAACTGTTAAAGGCGACGTGCATGACATTGGTAAAAACATTGTTGGTGTAGTATTAGGCTGTAACAATTACGAAATTATCGACCTAGGTGTGATGGTGCCAACCCAGAAAATTCTGGAAGAAGCTCGTAAACAGAACGTTGATATTATCGGGTTAAGTGGCCTGATTACCCCCTCGCTGGACGAAATGGTGGGTGTAGCTAAAGAAATGGAGCGGCAGGGCTTTACTATGCCGCTATTAATTGGTGGGGCTACAACCTCCCGTACGCACACCGCTGTGAAGATCGATCCGCATTATTCGGGACCAGTTATTCATGTGCTTGATGCCAGCCGGAGCGTTCCTGTGGCAGGTCGCCTAACGAGTGAACAAGAAGCAACTCGGGAAAAAATTTTCACGGAAATCAAGGCTGAATACGTCAAACTTCGTGAAGATCATGCTCGGCGTCGGCAGGAAAAAGCCAGCCTGACTATTGAAAAAGCTCGTGACAACCGTACGGCTATTGACTGGACGGGTTTTGAACCGACCAAACCGACTTTCCTGGGTAATCGATATTTCGATGATTATTCCATCGCCGAACTCGCCAAGTACATCGACTGGACGCCATTTTTCCAGACCTGGCAGTTAAGTGGGACATATCCTGCCATTTTTGAGGATGCAACAGTGGGAAAAGAAGCTCGCCAACTATTTGATGATGCCAACCAGTTATTGCAGGAAATTATCGATAAAAAGCTCTTAAAAGCAAAAGCAGTAGTTGGCTTCTTCCCGGCCAATTCGGCAGATGATGATGTTCTTTTGCATGAATTCGACGAACAAATCCGTGATATTCCCTGCGAACGTCATGGGTCGCACCGACACATTGAATACAAAATTTCGCGGGCGGAGTCGAAAGTTGCGGTAAGTTCAGCGGGTGAGTTGATTTACGATACTAAAGCGGTCTTACACTTCCTGCGGCAGCAGAACCAGAAAGCGCCTGGTTTACCGAATTTCTGCCTGTCGGATTTTATTGCTCCGATTGAAAGTGGCCGGGAAGATTATATCGGCGGGTTTGCCGTAACGGCAGGCATCGGCATTGAAGCACTGCTGGAAAAGTACGAACGCGACCACGACGATTATAACAGCATTATGGTGAAAGCCATTGCTGATCGCCTAGCTGAAGCGTTTGCCGAGCGGATGCACGAGCGCGTGCGGACTGAGTTCTGGCCTTACGCCACTGGCGAAACGTTTACCAACGAACAGCTTATCAAAGAAGCTTATCAGGGAATTCGGCCCGCGCCCGGCTATCCGGCCTGTCCGGATCATACCGAAAAAGGCACCTTGTTTGAACTGCTGGATGCAGGCAAAATTGACATTGAGCTTACTGAAAGCTATGCGATGTATCCTGCCTCGTCGGTAAGTGGATTCTATTTTTCCCATCCCGAGTCGAAATACTTTGCTGTTGGCAAAATCAACAAAGATCAGATTGTAGATTACGCACACCGGAAGGATATGTCCGTTGAGGAGATCGAAAAATGGCTGGCTCCAGTGCTGAGTTATGATGCGTGAGACGTATCGGCAATAGGTGATATCTGAATGCAACAGCCCGGCTAAGTTAGCCGGGCTGTTGCATTCAGTGATAAGCAGCCAATGATAATGATTTTGACAATAGATAAAATTTGGATAGAACTTTGATTATCAATTAGAAACTATAAGAATATATTTAGTTGATAAAAAACGCCGGGCAAAAGCCCGGCGGAATTGCCTTGGGGTATGGAGTAGATAAAAGCGACTGTACAAAGGTGTATAAAAGAAAATTGACGGGGTAGGGGAATTCTCCCGAAAAATGAAACGTAAAATACCCGGGGTAAAAAAACGGGAGAATACACGGTGTGATCATACGGGAAAAATACCCGATACATAACCCGGGCGTTTCCCCGTTTTTTTATCTAAAATTTTAGCTTAAGATATTTACGTTAAATTAATATTTTGATAATCAGATAATTAGTCGATTTTGCTAAAATGTGTTAGTCAATATGGGTATTGCTTATTCATTCACGTGCGCTTAGGTTTGATTGGATCTTAAACACCAGAAACTATGGAAAACAAGCAAACCGAAGATTCATACCCCAAAGACCCTGTTAAACTTAAGGAAGCCTGCGACCGCTACCAGAAACATCTGGAAGCGAATGGCTTAACTGATTCCTTTCAAAAAGACTTTTTCGATGTTGACGACATCAAAGCTGTTCTCGCAGAAAATAAGTCAAGGCACGTGAAAGTATATTACGGTATTGATGAGAAAAACCGGCATTTTTTGTTTCTTGCACCGACGCAGGAAGATGGCCGGGCACGGGATGATGTAGATACAACCGGAGCGATTTGCTGCTGCGAACGCCCACCCTGCCCACTTGAACTTAGTGACCGCTATGCGAATTAGCGGCTAATTCAATAACGTATTATGTGGGATACGTACCTCTACATTGCATTAATGGGCGTAAGTACTTATTGGTACACTATAAATTACCGGATACTTACGCCCCCGCTTCAAACATTAACCATAAATATTACAGTGACATTTGCTGTCACGTTATATGCTATTTACGTTTATAAAGTAGAGCGTAGTAATAATATTTATATTTTTCACATTCTTCCTATAATTCAATATTTATTATATGGACGATTGTTTACTCAATTATTCGGTCAGATTTTTGTAAAACGGCTTGTCTGGTTATCAGTCGGTTTATTCACAGTAGTTTCTTTGCTTTTATCATTTACAATTCAGCCTTGGGATAAATACAATTCATATGCAGCTACATTATTTAATTTGTTAATCGTCTTATGGTCAGGATACTATCTATGGCGCACCTTAATTGATACAAAGGTAATAGCTTTAGAGAAGGAGGCCTTATTCTGGATAATTGTCGGTTTATTAGTCACTTCATTGGGTAATTTTTTCGTTCAGGGACTAATGAATTATCTAATTACTAACTCAGATTCCTACGCGTTAGCCGTTTACTGGATTCGTGAGTTAATGTCATTCGTTTTATTTATTTCTTTTTTAGTGGCTTTATTTATTTATATACGGCAGTCGCGAGGCAAATACGCGCGTTAGGTATTATGTCTACTCATCCCTCTGATGTTATCCCGATAATTTTTATTGGTACAGCACTGATACTCTTATCAGCCGGTCTTATTATAACGCTGATTTTTTTTAATAGACAGCGTTATAAAGCGCATCAGCAGGAATTAATTGCGACTGAGGAAACAAACCGACGCAAACTTCTTCAGTCCCAACTCGACACGCAGAACCAGACGCTTCAGCAGATTGGGCACGAACTTCATGACAACATTGGTCAGTTGCTGAGCGTAATCGTTATGCATCTGAATATGGTCGAAGATGAGACCAGCGAGCCAGGAACGCAACAATCTGTTCAGGAAACCCGCGAGCTGGTGCGAACCGTCATTGCCGACGTCAGAATGATGTCCAAAACGCTTGATTATGATGCTGTTAGTCGGTTTGGGTTGTTGCCTAGTTTACGGCTTGAACTGGAACGCATTCAGCGCGCAGGTCGCCTGAAAACAAATGTTGCTGTAACTGGGGAGTCGTATACGCTGGATAAACAAACTGAAATGGTGTTGCTTCGCATGGCTCAGGAAGCGCTCAACAATGCCATTAAACATGCTCAGGCCAAGACGTTGACGATTACCGCCGATTACAATCCAGATAATTTTGTATTAGCCGTTTCTGATGATGGACGAGGATTTGATATGTCGGAAGCTACCACCCGTAATATTGATGCGGGCGGGAACGGTCTGAGTAACCTTCAGCAACGGGCCGGTATGTTAGGAGGAACCTGCACTATTACCAGTCAGCCTGGTGCTGGTTCCCGTATCGAAATTCGGATGCCTCGTCAACTGGCTCATTCGAATGATGAATAAGTAAAATTATGTAGATTCGAGTATTGTATTCGTTGGCTTAGTGCTCTAGCTTGCGGATACTAACAATTTGCCCTTCCTCAATTTATGCCGGTGTCTATTGCAATTACCGACGACCATCATCTGATGGCCGTCGGCGTGTCGAACATAATTCAGAAGTTTGACAATCATGAAGTCCTGTTTATCGCTGAAAATGGAAGCGACCTGCTGGATCAGCTACAAAGAACTAAACAACTTCCTGATATTGTGCTGCTTGACATAAGTATGCCCATTATGAATGGCTTCGATACGGCATTAAAACTCAAACAACTATATCCTTCAATAAAAGTGCTGGCTCTGTCGATGACTGATCGTGAAGATCACATCATCCGAATGCTCCGCAACGGAGCGCGAGGTTATTTATTAAAAGACTGCCGACCCTCAGAACTTCGTCAGGCGTTCAGCGATGTCATGTCGAAAGGATATTATTATTCTGATTTTCTGAGCGAACAGCTCATCAGGAATCTTAACTCGCCAACTCCTAAGGATGCTGGTATTACTGCACAGTTTGCTTTAAGCGAGCGTGAACAGGAATTTGTTAAAATCGCCTGTAGTGAGTTAACCTATGGCGAGGTAGCAGACAAAATGTTCGTAGCTCCCCGAACGGTAGATGGGTATCGTGAGTCAGTTTTCCAGAAGATGAACGTGAAAACGCGCGTTGGAATGGTCATTGAAGCTGTACGGCACGGTCTGGTAGAATTATAGCTTTGCCCAAATCTTTAGACAGATGCAGTTGCTTTTTCATCGGGTTGACCTTCGCTTAACTCATACCTTTACTATTGCCCACGATAGTCGCGATGTGCAGCCAACCCTGATTGTTGAATTACGGGATGGCGACTTAAGCGGGTTTGGCGAAGCTACTGCTACGCGCTATTATGATATAACCGTCGATGGTATGGTAGCTGCGCTCGAAGCCATCCGGAACCGTATTGAAATGCATACGGTGACTGACCCGGAAACCTTCTGGGCAGAGATGCAGCCTTATTTAAAGGCAAATCCTTTTGCTTTATGCGCGCTCGATCAGGCGGCCTGGGATTTGTGGGCGAAACGTCAAGGGCAACCATTGCATAAGCTCTGGAATCTCGACCCGGTTAATGCTCCTCTAACCGATTACACGATTGGACTCGACACACCTGAACGGATGGTCGAAAAAATGCACGAGCAACCCTGGCCGTTGTATAAAATTAAACTTGGCCGTCCGGAGATGGATTTGCCGATCGTCCAGGCCTTAAGGCAGCATACCGATGCCGTTTTTCGAGTCGATGCCAATTGTGGCTGGACAGCGGAGGAAGCTATTGTTAAATCCCTTGAATTAAGCAAGTTAGGTATTGAATTTATCGAACAGCCACTTCCTGCTGACGATTGGGAAGGTGCTAAACGTGTCTATGAGCAAAGTGTACTCCCCATTATTGCCGATGAAAGCTGCATTGTCGAAGCCGATGTCGATCGTTGTGCTGGCTATTTTCATGGAGTTAACATCAAACTAACCAAGTGCGGAGGGATAACGCCCGCCCGACGGATGATTGCGCGTGCTCGCGAGCTAGGATTACGCGTGATGGTGGGGTGCATGACCGAATCGAGCGTTGGTATTTCGGCAATTGCTCAACTGCTGCCGTTGCTCGATTATGCTGATCTGGACGGAGCTATGCTCATTGCCAACGATCCGGCTACAGGTGTTACGTTCATAGATGGCAAGGTTGTTTATGCAGACGAAAATGGGACTGGCGTCAGGCTGAAAAAAACTCCTCCATACGAAGCTTACTAACAGATGCAGGATATTTTTGAGATAGATCACCTCCCAAACAGAACGGTAACTCATCAGGGACAAGAATATCTGTTTTTCAGTGGCACCGCTTATCTGGGATTGCCGCAGCACTCTGATTTTCAGAACTTAATGGTACAGGCCATCAACCAATTCGGTACTGTTTTCGGGAGCTCACGGAATGGCAACGTGCGGCTTGGTATTTACGAAAAAGCTGAAGCTAAATTGACGGCTTGGATTACCGGTGAGTTATCCGATACGACTTCAGCACTTACGATCTCGTCTGGTATGATGGCCGGTCAGGCGGTTGTAAATTGGTTAAGAGGGCAGGGGAATACATTTATCTATGCGCCTAAAACGCATCCGGCTCTTTGGCTCGATCCGGTGGTAAGTCTGCCAGCGCTATCATTTACCGACTGGGTGGCACAACTCCCTATTCAGGTTCGAGCGACCGAGCCGGGACCAATTGCGATTCTGGTTAATTCGATTGATGCTGTTAGCTCGGTCTACTACCATTTCGACTGGATGAATGACCTGCCTACAGACAGACCAATTACTATTGTCGTAGATGATTCACATGGATTGGGCGTGCTGAATAATGGACAGGGTATATGGCCGCAAATCAGTCATAAGCCTACTATTTCATTACTCGTTACTGCTTCCTTAGCCAAAGCGATGGGAATGCCGGGAGGAGTCATTGTGGGAGATACTGAAACCATACAGGCGCTACGCAGCACAGCATTTTTTGGTGCCTGTTCGCCCATGCCACCCGCTAACCTGGCTGTTTACCTGCAAGCCGATACGTTATATACTACGGCATACGAACGGCTCTATTACAATGTACAGTTGGCTGAGGAGTTATTGCTACCAACTGGCTTATTCCAACACGCAACAGGCTATCCAGTATTTTTTACCGAACGTGATGATTTATATCCTTTCCTGCTCCAGAATGGAGTTCTAATTTACTCTTTCGCCTATCCGACAGTTCATGACCGGGCTAACACGCGCATCGTGATTAGTGCGTTTCATAAGTCGGAGGATATTCAGAAACTGGCGGAATTAGTAAACGAATTTAACGGCTGAGGATAGTCAATAAAATCAAAATCTAATCTATTTCAATCCTTCTAAAAAGATCAGGCTGGCCGGTACCTGCTCCATTGAGCGCGACGATTCGTCTTCAATAAAATAGTGCTTAACTCCCGATTTTTTAGCCTGCTTCATCAAAGCCGCAATACCAACGTCGCCCTGGCCGAGCGTTACGTTCGATTCTATATCAGAGTGACCCGTCTGACTGTCCGGCGTGCCGGGTTTACGGTCTTTCAGATGCATAAGCAGAAATCGCTTGGGATATTTCTGTAACAATGCCACCGGATCATAACCAGGTGATTTAACCCAGAAAACATCCATCTCGAAGTTAACTACCTTCGGGTCAAGATTTTCGGCGAGGTAATCGAAGAACGTGCCGTCTTTGTAGGTCTGAAATTCGTAGCCATGATTATGGTAGCAGAGTGTGAGTCCATTACCTGCCAGCAATCGCCCGGCCGTATTAAAGACATCGATCGCCCGGTCGGCGTCTTGAACCATAAACGTGTCGCCCGCATGAGGAATCCAGGTGCAGACAATGTATTTCGCGCCTAAAGCTTTAGCTTCTTGGATAATTTTTGGCACGTTGTTCTCCAAATCCTCGTAACTCGCGCCGGTGCTAATAGCTTTGATGCCGTTCTGATCCAGCAACTTGCGGAAATCAGCCAGACTTAATCCGTACGTTCCGGCAATTTCGGCCTCTCGGAACCCCATCTGCTTTACCTTCGCCATCGTGCCCGGAACATCTTTCGTAAACTGAGCCCGGAAACTGTACAACTGTATGCCCACAGGGGCTATTTTTTGGGCCAGCATAACCAGAGACGGTATCAGTAATAACCCGGCGAGGAGAGCAAGTTTTGTCTTCATGAGGTCAACAGGGTTTCAAGTTTCGGGTTCAATATTTCAGGCTTTACTTTGTTAGTTTACAAGGCCAAGACCATTAAACCAGAAACTCAAAACCACTACTTATTTACCCGTCTGCGTAGTAAAGGTGCTTTCAAAAATTTTGTCAGCATTACCCGTTTCGAAGCCTTCGCGCCGGTGCTGACGGCCAATCTGGTCAGCGGATAGGTTCTGAAATTGAGGTAGTACCCGTCGTTCGGCAAACTCCACGTAGGAGCCTGCAATGCGGTAAACATCACCCCCGGCAAATTCCGCATCGATCATTTGCGCTACGGTTGATGCCTGACGCAGGTCGCCGTCCGGACTGATTTTGATGGTTCCGCCCGCTGAATTTAGCCGGAAACCACGACGTTCCAGAAATGCCACGAACTCATCAATCGTGTTGTAGCCCGGTCTTAGGTTGTGAACACTGATAGTAAAATGATTCAGGTAATAGCGGTTATAGATAACCCAGGCGGCATATTCGCTCTCGCGTAAAAGCGTCTGATAATCAGCTAGAGTTGGTGTCGTCCACAACGGCTGGTGCAGAAATTGGTCCACTGCTTCAGCATCGTCCAGATTTAGCGCGTCGACCGGATCGCTCGTAACAGTATCCGTGTAGCGATGGATAATGCGCTGGGCCTCGTCCGACAGTTCGTGTACGCGTAACTCACTGGCGAAAATACGGGGATAATGTGGGGCTGGTGGGCTATACCAATAAGCGGTTAATTTCTTTTCAAGGAAGTTATATTCATCCCGCCGTTCATAACCATAATGCAGAAAAATCTTCTCGAACGACGCGAGTCCGAGGTTTGAAACACCCATCGTACGAAACGCAATATGGTCATTCTCAATCTCGTCCGCTGAGCCAATAATGCCCTCGTCGATCATGACGTTAACTACCTTCTGTACGTCGGGAACACGCTGGCTGTACCGGCGCATCAGTCCACTCATAACTCCATCAAGCGTTTGGGGCATAGTTTGTTGGTCAGATGAATGTATCATAAATAAACGTATCGGGCAAAATAGATTGTGTCACTAAACTAATAACTGCGAAATAGTTAGGGTAATCTGTCGAACAGAAATTTTAAAAAAGGGCCTTTCCACAAGGCACCCAGGCCGACTTTACCCATAAACGGCAAATGACTGTAAACCCCTGTAAAGAGGCTCGGCGACGTGTTTGGCGTTCGCGTGCGGATACCGGGCCGGGTGGGGATTTTATCGTCAATATAGTAAACCGGCGCGCCCGACATACCCAGATAGCCAACCCCATCGACCCAGATAATGGGTTTGTTTTCCTGGTCAGTGTCGGGTTCGGACGCAATTAAGCCTGATTTCCAGATAGGTAAGGACGACGAACCATAAATGCCGAGCGGAAAGCCAACAATGAACAGCCGGTCCGTTGGGGAAAGCGAGCCAGAGTCGGGCACGTTCCGGTAATTAACGGGGTAAATAGTAATGCCGGTCGTATCCTTCAACGGTAACGCAATCACATCGACCATTTCCCGGTCAATTTTAAATTGCTCGTATTGACGGACGCCGTTAGCATCCACAAGCGTTTCATATTTGATAACGTGCGTACCGAGTTGTTTTCCATTGTGAACGATGGCAATTCGATTGGGCTGCCGGCGCGAGCTGGAATCGATCCAGTTTTGCGTAACAGGATTTTTCTCGCTGACTACGTGCCAGTTGGTTATCAGATAGTTCTGAGTTTTCGATTTGACAATAAAACCCGTGGCTACCGATAGCTTGGTAGTGTCTATAAAGGTAGCCAGATAAAGACTCTGAATGCTTTCTTTCCGGGTTACAATCTGTGCTGGCGAAGAGATGGTTGCCAGGAGAGACAGGATCAGAAACAGGAGCGCTTTCATTTGCTTTAAAGGATTAATGCACTGCTAGCGGATCGCACAACTGGCGTTAAAGAGTGCATGGAAAAGAAGCTATTGTTCCTCCTCGGGCGGCATAAACGAAAACTGGGCAATTTTCCCGACCGCATCCTGGCTAATGAAAAAATTCAGCGTGCCGAGTGGGAAGACAGCTTCGTATCGGGTAAGCCCATTCATGGTTCCTGTTTGTTTAAACGACACCCAGCGGCCCAGCTGGCCTACCAGGTCCCCCGAAAATTCCTGTATTTGCTCAGCGTTAATTCGCCCTCTAAGCCCTTCACCCATTAGATTGTACAGGGAATCGGCCTGCTGATTATTCATAAAGCGCTGCACTGATTTCGTCAGTGAATCAATCGGCATAGTTGCCGTAGAGCGACTTTGCGCTGCACACCAATATGTGGATAGGCAAAAACTAACTGCTAAAATAATTCGTGTCATTATGATGAATGGGTCTCCGGTCGAATAATGATGTGAGCGTATTTATTAGCGTATTGGAAGAAGGCATGGTCCGTAATGACGCTCAATCTCAGTTTCTTTCAGGTACTGGTCCCGGCGCATACGGCTCTCATTAATTGCCCGCCGGGTTACCATAACAGCTTCCTGATCGTGATAATTGTACTTTGGCTTGCAAACCGTACAGTACGCGTCGCCCTCGGCAATAGTAATATCGAAATTCTGAAGAGGAATGTTTAACCGAGCTAAATACTCAGCTTTGGTTAAAGGACCGTTCGTTAGGGCAGGGTCGAGAATAAGCGTATCGCCCTTAAGCGCCAGAAAAGTCGTAACGTGACCGTTCCAGCGGGCGCTGTCGTAGAGAGCATTGCTGGGCAATTTAAGCCGTAATTGCGTTTCAGATGTTGGATCGGACGGATAGATATACATCTTCCCAACCTCCGTATGAAAGTTCTCTTTGATGAGCAGATACGATGCGTGCGCGCGGGCGAAACAATAGTCTTCGGGGAAATCCCAGGGAATACATGTATTGGTTTCCTTGAGGAACTGGAAAAGAGAATCTGCGAAAGTAATTTTGTTATCTTGTCTTTTGGTTAACGGGTCAACTTGCCCCTTACGTTGGTACGAATACCGCACGGGTGTAGCTATCGGAAGATGGCTACTTATTAAAAACACCAATAAGACTCCTGATAAAATCGCGCTCTTCACAACCAAACTGAGAAATTAAAGAGGCTAAGTTAACCCCAATTCGGCACTAATCCTGATGAATGACGAGCTAATCATACTTAGGGGCACCGATGTACTTATCTAATAAAGCAGGTCTTACAGTCTATTCACGCATAAAAAAAGCCCTCTGACTCTCCAGAGGGCTTCTGATTAAATAATTAAAGCCTTACAGATAATCAACGATACGCCGACCGGAAATGCCATTCTGAAACTCCCGGCGCAGCACTGCCGCCCGACGTCGTGGATGAGTCGATATATACTTCGCCCGCATTTTAAGTACGAAGCTGGTAATTATATACAGTCCGAACAGACAGCCCACAATGACCAGTGATAATGTATTGGATATGTTCCGGTGGAGCAACAAGAACAGAACCGTGTTGAAGAGTGAGACACCGCATAGAATGGCTGTAGCTCCAGCGTGCGACAAGCCATTGTCAAGCAGGATATGGTGCATGTGATTCCGGTCGGCGGAGAAAGGCGAGCGTCCCGCCAGAATCCTGACCAGAAAGACCCGCAACGTATCGAAAATCGGTACGATTAGGGTTACAATGGCAATAATCGGCGCGTTGAAAAAGGCCGTTGGCTCATAGCGGAACGAAGCATTCAGGTTAACGAAGCGAACCGCGAAAAAAGCCAGCATAAAGCCGATAATCAGCGAACCGGTGTTACCCATAAAAATTTTACTGGTTTTCGAGAAATTAAACCGTAAAAAGCCGATCAGCGCACCGGCCAGCGTAAACGCCAGGCAGGCCATCGTAAAGTGATTCGTGAGCAGAAACCAGCCGCCAAACGTCCCGCTGGCAATGGTTGCAATGCCACCCGCTAACCCATCGATTCCGTCAATAAGGTTAATCGCGTTGGTTAACGCAATGAAAATGAAACAGGTAAGTAGCGTACTAACTAGTAAATCGATGTGGTGAAAACCCAGTATTCCATACAGATAATCGACTCGCAAATCGCCGAAGAAAATCAGAATCATAGCGGCTAATATCTGGAACAGAATCTTTTTGGCTGGATCGATACCCACCAGATCGTCTTTGATCCCGATAAAAAACAGAATCGTCATCCCAACCACCGACAGATTGGTTTGATAGATAATATTAGGATCGGTTTCAATGCTTGGCCATAGAAAATAGGCGATCAGGATAGCTGCAAAAATGGCAATACCACCGAAGGTAGGCGTTGGCGTAGTGTGTGCCCGCCGTTCGCCCGGTTTTTCCATAAGCGACTTTAGCTCGGAAATTTTGATTACCACCGGAATCGCAACAACCGCCACGAAGCAGGCCACGAGAAAAGAAAGTATGCATTGATACAAACCGAGCATAAATAGGCTGTCGCCCAGTTTATGCTGTAAGTATGCAATAAATAGATCAATATTCATAAGGCAGAACGTTTAGATGTGGCAGACGTACGGGGTTAGGTTGTCGAAATAACGCTACATATCCAAAACGGGAACGATTAATTCCGGGTGTAAGGAGCATAAAAATCACGGCTTTAGCCAACTTCACCATTGAAATTTGATTAAACGGCTCAATCTTTTATTTATCAGAAATAGCAGGCGGTTTCGTAACGTACTGCGGTAATTTACGTAAAGGCTTAAGCCAGAACGTAAAGAAATACGGTTTCAATTCATTTAGCTCCCAAGCTAACTGATCCTCCCGATTGGCCCGCAGTCGATTCTGTAAACTACTGTTACTAATGCCTCCTGCTCTCATAACAATGGTTACTTCGTCCATGTAAGCAAGTTTGGCTTTATTTTTGTGTATGAATCGTAGAAGCAATTCGTAGTCGGCTGCGCTCTTCATATCGAGCCGGAACAGACCGTATTGCTCATAGAGCCATCTCTTGGCAAAGAACGACAAGTGACCGGGCATCCAGCCCCACAAAAACGCGTTCTCCGAATACCACCCTGACCGCCAGTAACGTTTGATTTTCTGCGTGTCAGTGCGATCTACGTACATCATATCGCCATAAACAGCATCGCTGTCTGTGCGCTCGAAGGTGGCAACCATATGCTCAATGACCCGATCATGCCGGTAAAAATCATCGGCATTGAGCAATCCAATTACCTCTCCGGTAGCCAGACGAATGCCTTTGTTCATGGCATCGTATAAACCTTTGTCGGGTTCGGATACAAAATGGGCAATTTTCGTGCCGTACGATTTTACAATTTCTACGGTCCCGTCCGTCGATTTTCCGTCAATAATTATGTACTCAATATCAGGATAGGTTTGTCCCAAAATTGAATCAATACAACTCCGAATAAATTCGGCTCCGTTATAGACGACCGTTATGATGGATACTTTCACGTCGTAATGTTTCGTTGCCGGACCCATTTGGCCGGATTCCCCTGATAAATACCGTATGCATTCAGCGAATGCGTAGCGACCGAGTTAACTGACAGCACTGCGTGCGATTCGCAGCGAACACCTGCGCAAACCACCGCTTTGGCACCAATCCAGACCCCGTCGTCCAGCGTAATGGGCTGGGTGGTTAGATCGAAGGTTGATGCGCGGTAATTATGGTTGCCAGTCAGAATCATGGCTCCCTGCGAGAGACAGACGTTATTGCCAATCTGTACCTTGCTGAGGTTATCAATCCAGACCTGCTCACCAATCCAGACGTAGTCGCCGACCTGAAGTAACCAAGGGTATTTCACATTTACCGCTGGTTTGATCATAACGCCCTTACCTATTTTGGCGCCAAACAACCTTAACAGACTGACTCTTACCCGAACCGGCAGCGGTAGGTATGTATTTAAAATAAATGAGTTAGCCAGAAACCAGAGCACAACTTTCCAGCGTGGTCCGTGGTCGTACCAGTCGTTATTAAAACGCGACAGGTCAGTTCGACCATTCGGTTGATCAGTCACGGGATTACTGGGTTGGATCCGGCCATTGGTTGCAGGTAAGCCCTCTTGCTGGGTTCGTGTTGTGTTAAGACTGTCCGACTTGCTCAGGTCGGGCTGGTCGGAGGTCTTTTCCATATTCCGTTCGGAAATAGTCGATTAGGGCGTCTTTGTCGTTACCGACGCGAATGCTTACTTCCATCAGTTTGGCATCGACCAGAAAGCGGTACCACAAGCCTTGCAGAAAGCACCAGACGAAACCCGCCCGGCCATCCAGAAACCCCAGCCGGATGAAATACCGGTAAATAAAGTACAGAATCGGGCGGGTAAAGAACGGAAACGATGCGTATGCTTTCTTCAGGTAACGAATTCGTTGTTCCTGCGTCCCGAATAGTTTTGGTTGCACTTTTTCGGCCCGGTCGAACTGGTGCTGGTAGTTCAGCAGGTTAATCATTTCCAGAATTGTGTAATGATTATGTTTCTGCGTCCACCAGGTCAGGTTATTTAGGTTATGATCTACAAGATCGTGATCAAACTGAATTGATTCGCCTTTGGTGAGTTTGATATGCTCGTCGTGCCAGACCTGCTCACAAAATCCATCACCCCGTCGCCACAATCGTAGTAACCAAATCGGATAAAACCCGCCGTGTTTCATCCAGCGGTTCAGGAAAAACACGCGCCGTTTGACGTACACCCCACCAACTTCTGCTGGTAGACCCGTCATCCGTCGATTAATTTCATCAGCCAATTCAGGCAGCACGTATTCATCAGCATCCATGCGCATCAGCCAGCTCGTTTGAAAAGGCGTGTTGGCGATGCCAAAATTGAATTGAGTAGCGTAGTTTACCCAGGCATTCTGGACAACAACGGCACCTAGCCCACGGGCAATCTCGACGGTGCGGTCGGTGGAAAAGGAATCAACAATGAATATTTTGTCTGTGAAAGGAAGCAGACTCTGTATACACCGGGTAATGTGTTTTTCCTCGTTGTGCGTCAGAATGATGACGGATACGTCGCTCATACTCCAGGTTACTAAAATCCCGAAAAACGGGCTTTTTTGTCGACTTCTGGTAAAAAGACTGTATTTTTACCAGACTATAAGCTATTCGATATATTACGCAATATTATAACTTTTTTTATATAGCGCAAAGCGAATGAAAAGACTTTACGGTATACTAGTATTGTTTTTGTCATATTTTACGGCTGTCGGGCAAGCATCCTTTGATCAGTTACCACGTGATTTACAGCTCTATCCCCGCGATGCCAACAGCCAGGCTCAAGTCGTAGTAAGTGGAAAAACGACTGCGTTGGGCTATACAAAAATTGGGATGCAGACGCTGCGTGAAGGAAAACTAACGCAGGTGATTAGTCAGACACTTCCGGCAACGTCCAGCAGTGCATCGTTTACCCTTACCTCAACGATTAAAGCCGAGCCAGCCGAATACCAATTCAAAATTTTTCTTTACAAAGGTACTGACTCAACGCTTGTTGCTAATCCGCAGCGAGTTGTAAGCGGTGATGTCTATATCATACACGGCCAGTCGAATGCGCTGGCTTCTGCCGAACTCGATACATACTACTCGTTCGATTTCGATGACAAATACCTTCGGAACGCAACCTATCCATTTCAGTCAACCAATATTCCGGGGGAAATGAAATGGTACGCGGCCAAGCAACCCTACGCGTCGGTTGGTGGATTCGGGCTGACCTTGCAACGGCTGATCCTGCAAACCTACGGCATTCCGACCTGCGTTTTGAATGGTGCCCAGGGCGGCACTGACATTGGTACGTTATCGGTGCGCGATGCCGCTAATCACGCCAGTTTGAATAACATTTATGGGCGGCTCCTATACCGGGCGCAATGGGCTGGTGTGGCTAAACAGGTAAAGGGATTTATCTGGAAACAAGGCGAAGAAGATGCCGGAAGTGGTATTGTAGGATATGGTGATAAATTTACAGCCCTCTATAACCAGATTCGGGAAGATTACGGTAATGTCCGGATTTATGTAGGTCAGATTGATATTCTGCCAACGTCGCCGGATAACGCAGCTCAATTACGTGATTTCCAGCGCCGAACGAAAACATTATTTAAAAATGTGGATGCGCTGGCTACTGTCGGAACGCCGGGCCACCAGGAGGATGGTATTCACTATGGAGCGCCTTCACACCAGCAATTAGCATTTGAGCAGTTCCGACTAATTGCCCGCGATGTGTACGGTTCGAAAGATACGCTCCAGATTAACTCGCCGAATATCCAGCGGGCATTTTATAACACTAAGAAAGATTCAATTACGCTGGTTTTTGACGACCAGATGCAGATGGTCTGGAAGAATGATTCAACGTTCTATAATTTCTCCGATGGAAGTATACAGACTGTCCGACGGCTGAAAGACTATTTTTATCTGGACAAGCAAAGTGGCTGGGTTACCGGTGGCGTCGCGAAAGGTAACCGCGTTGTGCTGGGTCTAAAACAAGCTGCTACAGCGAAGACAATTCGCTATCTACCCGCCTTTTTCTCGGATGCTAACTCAAAATTTTATAACGGCCCAACGCTCAAAAATGCACGTGGCATGCGGGCCTTTACCTTCGACTCCGTTTCTATTGGTGATGCGCTGGCTCCGGTAACGACGCTGGCTGCTAAAGCGCTCTCCGATAAGCAGATTCAGTTGAGTTGGACAATTCCGGGAATCGCACAGTCGCAGATATTGGAACGGTCTGATGGGTCGACTACGGCATTCAAACAACTGGCAACGCTGAGTGGCTCCGCAACTAGTTACACGGATAACACAATAGCTAACCCGCTGGCTACCTATTACTATCGGTTAAGGGTGTACAGCACTGCTTCCGAATCGACGCTTAGCAACGTAACAAATGCGAAGCCGCTGGTATTAGGCCTGGAGCCGACTTTGCCTGTTGTACAACTTTACCCGAATCCGTTGTCAACCGAACGGCTTCTGCACGTGGAAGCTGAGCAGGTTACGTTTACAGATTTGACAGTGCGCGATCTAATGGGCCGGATTGTAAAAAGTTGGCAAGGTAATGCTCGAAATTCTCTGACTATCTCGTTGGACGCTTTAGCCGCTGGCCTATACCTGGCTGACATACAGACAGTGAACGGACAGAGACTTCGCCGGAAAATAGTGATTCGATAAGTATATCAACTTAGGCTTAACTGCGGAATGCGTAGTTTTGCGCCATTAACGTTTCTACCAAATTATGCGCCTTGTTATTTTAACGCAGGACGACCCGTTCTACCTCGCCCGTAACATTGATTATCTGCTGAAAAAATTACCCCCTTATGCCGAAGTCGTTGCGACGGTGGTGTTCGATGTGTCGCCGTTTGGCAAGCGGGAGACATTCAGCGAAAAGATGAAGAAAACGTATGACATCTTTGGACTACCGTTTTTTGTTCGCTATGGGTTTAAGTTCGTTATGTCTAAGCTAGACAGCCGCAACAACGTTCGGAAAGTGCTCGCTGAACGAAACATTCCGCTGATTCAGATCGAGGGCAATATCAATAAGGAGGAGAATCTGGAAAAGCTTCGGGCATACAAACCAGATCTATATCTGTCGATTGCGGGTAACCAGATTTTCAAACAGAAACTTCTGGATTCGGCTACTTACGGTTGCATTAACCTGCATACGGCGCTGCTGCCCAAATATCGGGGCCTAATGCCGTCGTTCTGGGTGCTGCGGCATAACGAAACGCATACGGGAGTATCGGTATTTTTTGTGGATGAAGGCATCGATAACGGCCCAATTTTGGTGCAGAAAAAACTCGCTATCGGCAACATGAGTCAGGCTGAGCTAATTGACGTAACCAAGAAGATGGGCATGGACGCTATGCTGGAAGCCATCGATAAAATTCATTCGGGCAAGTACGAACTCATCGAGAACGACGCATCCCAGATGACCTACTTCACCTTTCCCACCCGCGATGACGTGAAAGCCTTCCGGGCCGCTGGTAAGCGATTTTATTAATTTCAGTCGGTAGTCAATGGTCGAAAGTTAATAAGCGACTCCCTGTTGACTACCGACTGATGACTACCGACTATTAATGAATATCCTGACATTTGATATTGAAGAGTGGTTTCATATTCTGGATAATGCGTCGACCCGCACCGAAGCCGATTGGGGTAAGTACGAGTCGCGGATTTATCAGAATATGGACCGGATTTTCCAACTTCTGGACGAAACCAACAGCCGGGCTACGTTTTTCTGCTTGGGTTGGGTCGCTGATAAGCATCCTGATGTGATTAAACGGATTGACGCAGCTGGTTACGAAATAGCTACGCATTCCTATGCTCATCAGCTAGCTTATGAACAGACTCCTACTGAGTTTCAGGCTGATCTGGAACGCTCGATTAAGCATTTGCAGGATTTAACGGGTAAAAAAGTTAGGGCTTACCGGGCTCCCGGTTTTTCGATAAAGGCCTATAATCGTTGGGTATTTCCGGTGTTGCTTGAGCAGGGTATCGAGATTGACTGTTCTGTATTTTCAGCCCGGCGAGCCCACGGGGGGGACGCGTCACTGGGTATGTTTGAACCCGGTTATCTGAACATCGACGGAACGCTGCTGAAAGAGTTTCCGATCAATACGGCCGCTGTAATGGGCCAGGATCTAATCTTCTCTGGCGGGGGCTATTTCCGGCTATTGCCGTACGGGGCCATTCGAGGATTGATGCGCCGGTCGCCTTACGTGATGACGTATTTCCACCCCCGCGACTTCGACGCTGAACAGCCCCTGATTCCAGGTCTGAGCCGGATGCGCCGGTTCAAGTCATACTACGGTCTGCGGAACTGTTGGCCCAAACTAAAGCAGTTACTAATCGAATTCCCCTTTATTGACCTAACCGAAGCTGAGCAACAAGTCGACTGGTCAAGCGTTGTGAAACGGGAAATTCGGTTACGGGAAGCATAGAAAATTACTTTTTTACCACGTTCGCGTACTCATCTAGCAGCCGTTTGGCGACGATTTCAATGTCATACTGTGCCTTAACTAGGGCCGTTGCGTTCTGACGAATTTGCTGGCGAAGTACGTCGTTACTTAAGAGTTTTTCCAAACCAGCTCGGACCCCTTCGGAAGTAAGCTCGACGAGTCCGGCGGCTTCATGTTTCCGAATTGTTTCACCGAAGCCAACCCGGTCTGATACTAACGCGGGCGTTCCAGCTGCCATTGCTTCGAGGACTGCCATCGAAAAGCCTTCGGAGTAGGAGGGAAGTGTAAACAAATCAGCATCGGCTAGGGCTGATTTTTTATCGTCGCCAGTTAGCATGCCCACTAGCTTAATAGAGTCGCTTAGGTTATGTTGCTGAACAAAGCTCTCGGCTTCAGTCTTATAACCGTCGTCGGAGCCAGCTAAGATTAGTATAGAGTCGGGATGATCGCGGACGTAATCTCGGAAACCGGGTAAGAGCAGATCGAGCCCTTTCTTCCGGTTGAGCCGACTCATGAACAACACCATCTTTTTATCGGCGGGCACACCAAACTTCTGTCGGAAAGTGCCTTTTGGTGGTAGCTGAGCAAAATCGCTCATTTTCACGCCATTTGGGATTATCACCACATTAGGGTGCTGGTAACCGAGATAGCGCAGCAAATCTTCGCGTTCATCGGTATTATTAATCTGAATTAGGTCGGCCCGACGCAGGTAGGCTTTCTGCGCTAGCTTGTCCATAAGACTCTTTTTCCAGTTATTATGCGCATATACCCACCGGTCGAGTACGCCATGAATGGTAACAACTTTAGCTACGCTGTGGTCGAGCACAAACGGCGCCAGCGTACCAAAATGCCAAAGTCCGTGGCAGTGAATAATATCGTACTCATGAATATGCTTCTTAAGAAAAGAGTACAGTTCGAGTGAAACCTCGCGGAAAAAGCGGCTGATAATTGGGGTGCGTTTGCATCGAATTAGGCGGGCTCCTTCGGGTAAAGTGTAAGGGCGCTCACCGGGCGTATATGGGCTAAGGATATCGACCTGATGTCCGTATCGCAGCGCAACCTGCGTATGATCGAAGATAATTTTCGGGGGTCCACCGGCTTCCCAACTGTACGCACAGATATTCAGAATTCGCATAAGTAGCGCGAAATAATCGCTTAGGTCGTAATTTTCATAAAGCCGTTGAGCATTTCCTGAGCAACGGCTTTGGGTGAATACGGTTCGATCAATTGATAAGCCGCCTGTTTCATGGCTTCTGTATCTACCTCACCATCCATAAATTTGGTCAAATACTGCGTCAGTTCTGTTGGTTGATCCGGATTAAATACAAAGCCATTTTCGCCCTGATGAACCAGGTCATGCGCACAGCCGCAACGATTGGAAACAATAACCGGTAACCCACAGGTCATCGCTTCATTAACGACCAACCCCCACGGTTCTGAGAGACTAGGTAGCACCAGCACGTCGCTTAAGGCCAGCACGTCAGGTACCTGAAACCACGGGCGTCCCGGCAACAGCTTAACCGCATCGGTAAGACTAAGTTGCTGAATCTGTTTCGCCAGCGGTTCCCGCTCTGGACCATCGCCCAGCAAAATTATTCCCCACTTATCTGCATTAGGCGATTGTTTTTGAGCCTCTGCAAAAGCCGTCAGAAAGGCGGGTAAGTTTTTAAACGCAATCAATCGCCCAACGAAAATGAAATTGTTTGAGCGTAAACCCAGCGACTGCTGCGATTCTACCCGTGTCGGTAAGGCCCGTTCATAAGCTGTCCGAAGCGTCTGATTATCAACCGCACTTTTGCGGAGCAGAATTTTATTAGGCGAAACGCCTAGCCGAATTAAGTAGTCGGCCGACTGGCTGCCGAAGCAAAAAAATCCGTTGCACTGACTAAAAATCCACTGCTTTAACCGTTCTTTCCAGCCGCCCCGCTGGTGATCAGTTTCGGTGCTTTCATTCTGCATCACTACCCGGATGCCGGTTGCTTTAGCCCAAAGTAGCAACAAGAGTTGAGCGGGGTCATAATAGCCAGTTAGCACAATAACATCGGGCCGAAACAGACGGGCTTCCCGAAACAGTGCGCCAGCCCGCTCGCGGAGGGTAATGTCTTCCAGAAACTGGTCGAAAAGTAAGGTATAATCGTAGGTGTAGGTTGGCGCTGTGGCCGTATTAGTACTTTCCAGACTTGCGCGGGAACGCTCATTACGAGCAATTTGCAGCACCTTAACGGTACTGTCTTTCTGCTGATTAACTAACTGTTGCAGCGCCTGAAAAACCGCTGATTTATAGTGCGCCCAAAGCAGGTTGTGAACGATCAGAATGCGCATAGACTGGGTTTAGCCATCCAGACTAGGCCACTGGAGCCGGATTAGGATTTGGAACTACAACAAACTTGTCGTCATTAACTACCGGCGGATGATCGGATAAATAGGCCGGAAACAGATGCTCGACACCCATAAATCGAATCATGAGGCACAACGGGAACCAGAACGATATTTCATAAGGGCGCCCATTCGTAAATAACTGAACCAGAATGAGCATATAGAAATAGGCCAGAAATACGTTCAGCTGATTCGGATTGGTTCGCATCACCCGCGTGACGTTATAGAGGATCATGCCGTTGAGCGTGGCAAATAATATAAAGCCGATAAAACCCTGGTTGGTCAGCGCTTCAATAATGGGAATATCCAAGTAGGTGTATTTATAACCGAATCCTAGAATAAGGCGATGAAGGTGACCTGTGATCACAATAGAAAAGAATACGGTACTACTCCCACGGTTAGCTGCCGAATCGTCCAGTACAGCCTTATAATCAGCCCCTTGCGCTTTTAAACCCAGTAGCGCATACACATTGTCCAGGTTACGCTCCATGAAGCTAATGACGTAGCCGTACAAAATCCCGTACGTATCCGCATAGCGTCGGAAAAAGTAGATAATACCCAGAACGCCCATCCCCATAATGATGAGTGGTATGGGCTTAACCAAGCTGCGGGCCGTTTCGCGAATTTGGGCCGGGCGCACATTGTAATAGAAGAAAAAACAGACTGCAACAATCAGGGCAACAATAGCCGACCGGGTTTGTGTCAGGACAAGAACGGCCAGATTTAGAGCGCCTGCGAAAAAGGCAAACAACCGGAATATAGTGATCGTTTGTGGGCGAACCAGCCACATGAAGCAGGCAATCGTGCCCATGAAGGCGTTGCGCGAAAATGCGTGCGGATTCCCTGAACCTTCATCGCCCCCACCGCTTAGCGTAATGGTTGCGCGCTGACCAATAGCCCAGGTCGGGTCGGTCATGAGTGCGTAAATCAGGGCCAGATTGGAAATCATCGTAAAAACAACCACAACCGGAATAAACACCCGGATGATATCATTGGGTACGTTAATGAGCAGAAACAGGAAAATCAGAATGTAGGCATAGTAGGTAATGTCTTTACCATAATCTTCGAAACCGGGATCCCCGTTGAAGATGTACATGTAAAGCGCACACATTATAATGAAGCTCACACCCAGCCAGAACATGGTGATGTTCGGTCGATAAAGTCGCTGCAGGAACGTAAATGGCACCATTAACACCAACCCAAACGCCAGCGACACCGCCGTAAAGGTGGTGCTGTTAGGAGCCAGCTTTAGCGTTTCCCGGAAGAAGAAAATCAGCGGATAGCCATCTACCAGAATGCAGATGCCGACCACCATGCGCATATAGTCGAGGGTCTGCAACAGGCGAAAGAAGTCGCGCATAAGTTGTATTTTTCTGATAAAGCTACCTGCAAAAATAGGGCTATTTATCGAGATTATTGTTTTCGACAGGATTTACAAGATTGACAGGATTAAGTGAGAGTCAATAAAATCCTATCAATCTTGTAAATCCTGTCGAAAACACCTTACCGGATGGCAGGTAACGGTACTTTATCAATAAAACGGGTAATGGCCCGTAGCGATTGTACAGTAGCATGTCGCCAGCCACGTAATACTACTGGTTCGGGTTGCTGGCCATAGGCTGGTTTAATTCCCTGAAAACTGGAATTCGTATGACTGGAAACAGTCTTTCGGTACGCGTTTACCAAAGTTGAGATTTCGGGTCGGTCAGACAGGCGTAGGCGATTCTGATGCGGGAAAAGGCCCTCGTCAGGATTAAATAAGCCTTTAAAATTAATAAACTGGAGCGGCTTGTTTTGACCAGCAGGCCCACTAACTGACCAAGTAGTAGCCTTTTGCTGAATGGTTCGCTCGGAGAGGTTCCAGAGGGCCACGTGCCAGCCAGGATTTTTTATGACGGCTACATCCTTGAAAAAAACAGGTACGTGCATTAGCCAAATTTGGTCCAGACATAACGCTTCGCAAAAGTTTATGTAAGCCCGTGTTCGCACCCGATCATCCCACCAGGCCAGCAGTCGATCCGTTTCTGCCGACCGGCAGAATGCTAGAAAATCGGAGCTGTATAGCCCGACGTTCTGGAACGCTTTATCGTCTGGCCAATGATTATCCACGATTCCTGACTGGGCCGGACTGCGGGTAATTAACGGCGTTAAGACCGCATTTGCCGTGGATAAGGCCGTTTCAACAGGGGCTAACGAATCCGTGAACCAGAGGTTTGGATCAGCATAGATAAAGGTATCTTCATCTGGGTAACGCCGAAATACCTCGCTGATGAACAAGGGTTTACAAGCTGCCGCAAACTCCGTGGGTGTATACGATGCCGAAAGTGATTCCAGTTGCGTTTCTGAAAGAACGTCGCGCATCGGTAACAGCGGATAAGGCGACGTAAAACCAGTAGGCAAATGAGCCGGATCATCGACTAAGCCAATCAACACGTGCGACTGACGAGTCGTCTTAGTTGCGTATTGAGTAAAACTGTCGCCCAGCGCGAACGCCTGGGGCAACTGACGGATTGTAGAAAGAGTTACGAGCACAGTGGACACAAAACTACGTCATTCAAGTATATCTCCTAAAATAGCCAGGTAAGGGGCATACCAGTTCGCCGATGCATCAGCATATCGGTGGTAGTTTCCAAGCCGTAAACTGCCCAGTACCGGAAACAGTCGGCCCAGCCGGTTTTCAGGTAAATTACCACGCATCTGATAATGCCTTAACCGACGGGTTAGCATAGGTAAGCCGGGTGAAATAGCCGGAATATGCGTAAGCAGTAATTGCTTGATAGTCATAAGCTGGCGTTCCTTTTCTTGTAAAGGAGCTAACTTATTAGCCCGGTTTCGGGCAAACCGATCCTGAACCCGAACGAGTTCACCGGCTTCGGGTTCACGTACACCAATCTGTTGTTGCGTATGCGTTCGATATAATTGCAGTGGCTGATCAATAAACTGGAGCGCATTTTGCGCAGCAGCCACTAGTGCAATCCAACCATCGTAAATATACCCGCCGGGAATGGCACCCGGAATTGGTAGCACAGTTGGCAGAAACGACCGCCGAATAACCGTAGCGCAACCCATCATCCGATTACCATCGAGAATAATTTCCATTGATTCGCCCGCTTGCCACCGCTCCTTTGCTCGGCTATCGAAGCGGACGTTTTCCCAGAAACGATTCTGCCGATTGGTTAGCGTTTCGTCTGTAACCCAGGCATCGCAAAAAGCGACCTGCGTTTGCGGATGTTGAACCATAAACTCGGTCATGGTACTGATTTTTTCTGGAAACCAGGCATCGTCCTGGTCACAGAGAAAAATTAGATCGCCGGTACAGGCAGCTAAAGCCCGTTCAAAATTCTTGTTAGAACCTAATCGCGCTGAATGTTCCAGGATCCGAACCGAAAAAGGCGCTTCTGCAGCTAGTTGGGCAAGTAAAGCGGGCGTATCGTCGGTAGACAAATCGTCGGAAATGACCACTTCATCGGGCAATTGATGCTGGTCCAACAGGCTTTGCCACTGTATGGGTAGGTAGGTAGCGCCATTATAGGTACAAAGCGCAATGGAAATAGTAGGGCGTCCGGTGGCTGTCATGCGAATCGTCAGATTTGGTAACCGTAGCGGGCAAATATAGGCCGCCAGTAATCGGTTCCGTGGATATTCCAGGCATGGCAACCGAAGGGCAACTGACCGTGATTATAATGCTCAACGGCCCATTGCGGAAAGAACTCGATCGAAAAATGAAGCGCGGTTCGGTAATCGGGTATCCGGAGTCGTGTCCAATAGCGATTGACTTCAACGCTCCAGAACACATCTTCGTTGTACTGATGCATCGAAATCTGATCGTACTTGGCCATCGTTGCCTTAAACCATTTGAGGCAACTTAACATAGCCGACACACGCCGGAGGCTCAGACCACCATTGCCGACGCCATTCAGCGTGATGATCTCGCGAGGGGTGATTCCATCTGGTTTTTTCAGGTTGAGCCAGGTGGCCATCTGTTGTTTAATCTCGAACCAGATTTGATCGACCTGACTCGTAAAATCGCGGTCGCGCAGCCAGGGAGCGCCAATGTAATCATAGTCCTGCTGACACCAGTACGCTAGCTCGTCCTGAAAAATAAACACGTCCAACTGGTGAATCAGCATGAATTCCTGGTCGCTAAAAGCCTGATAGAATTCCTCCGACATCATCAGGCGATTATAACCCTGAATACCCGTGAAAAAAGATTCATCAAACGTACGAACCTGAACGTTCGGCACAATTTTCTGGTAAACTGAAATATCAAGGGTAGGCGGAGCGGCCAGCCAGATTGGGTAATTGCTGAGCATGCGAGCGCACTGAACTAGCGAAATACGTTCATGGTCAGATAATTGCGATTTGTAAACTGGTAAGACAACGTTTACACTGACGGGGGTAGCTGACTTCATACTAACTTAGGCTGACCTAATCGCTGCTGAACCGTATCCTGTACCCAGGTATATGGAAGTTCAGCGCATGGATGGCCAAAATCATTCAAAATTGTAACACCTTCACCTCGTTTATAGCGCCCCGAGTAAGGCAGATAATCCACAAAATCATACAACTTACCCAGCAACAAAATCGCGTCGGTATGCATTGCATTGGCCATGTGCGCCGGTCCGCTGTCAATGCCAATAAACAGCCGCGCTTGCCGAATGACTTCAGCAGTTTCCAGCAGGCTTAGCTGGCCGCACAAATTGTGGAAACGAGGGTGATTTTCTGTGACGGTCGGGGTTAAGCCTACTTCAATAACTGGATATGGGTAAGTAGCCAGCAACCATTGTACCAACTTTCGCCAATTACCGGCGGGCCAATCGCGCGCGTCGTGACTGGACTGACAGTGGATTACAATTGGTCCGGCAGGAAGTTTCAGATCGGCTACCCGCTGGCGAATCGATTCCGGAATATACATTTTCGGATCGGCGGTCATCGCGGGCAGGCCAGCCGCCTGTGAAAACATATATAGTAGGTCACCCCGATGATAGTAATTATCGAAAGTCAGCCCGATCTGGTCGGCAATTGGGTTAATCGGATCTTCGGGACAGTATTTACACTTCCGGTGCGAAATATGCAGATTATACACCACGTCGAAAATACCAGACTTAAGCAGTTGCACCCGTTCGCCGGGGCATTTTTCGACTAAATAACCATCAAGGTCAGGGTGATATTGAACCAAATCGACAAACGCCTTCCGCACTACCCAGATAATATAACCGTCCGGATGACGCTGACGAACTTCGCTCGCAACTGGCTCACAGGCAATGATATCGCCCATTTGCTCGGATAGGATAATGGCGACCAGCGGCCGGTTTCCCAGCCGCGATTTTAACCGACGCAATTGGAAATACTTGGCTGCCGCCGATCGGTATTTACCCAAGATGTGCGTTATCTTACGATAACGGTAAGTCCAGACTTGCTGGAACGACGGTGCGGCCATACTTAACGGGATTCTAGCAGGGCAATAACTCGGTTAAATGGACTTTTCAGCAACTTCCGCACTCGTTGGTAACGCAGCACGACGGGCGGCTTAATGTACACGCACGGATATTTTCGATAACGATCGTTATGGTTGGCCTTCAATTGATCCCGATAATAGTCAAACAATGGCCGGACGTCGGGCCGCTGCTGCTCCGGACGGTGAGTAAACCGCTGTGAACCCGCGGCTGGCTGATTAGTAAAACCATACCGGGTCTGGTACTTCGAGATTTCGTCTGGCTTATCGGGATTATAGCCACTGTAGTGAAAAAACTGTAGTAGCTGAGGTTGTTCCTCAACAGGACTACTTATCTGCCATTGCCCGTTATTGGTCTGAGAAGCATACCGTTCGTGAAGATTCCAATAAGCCATGTTATAGCCTTTATGGTGATCAATCAGGACATTGTCATGATAAACGGGCGCAAAATTCACCCATTGCTGATCCACGAACATACCTGCGCACAAATCAATCCGGCACTCGTACACCAGCCGATCTTTCCACCAATCGACGAATTGGCGGGCGGTGGCATCGTTACGCAAGCCAATAAATCCTAAGTTGAAAATGCCGGTATTCAAATGATGCTGTTCGTTCGGGCGCTCCCAATCGGGTGTGGGGGAGCAGGTGTGGGGCGTCACAACCAGGCTGTACTGCTTCAGATCGGCCGTCAGTTTATCAAGCGGCTGAAATACAATAATATCCGGGTCGAAATAGATAACTTCTGTAGCGTCAGGGTAATTTTTGTAGAAGTAGTCTATGTAAAATGGCTTTACGGCGGTGTTCAACTCCGTGATATCGTAGCGGTCACACATGGCTGCAAAGTCAGGAATGCCAATCTTGTCGATTTCCAGCATTGGGTAATCCGGCATCAGATCAGCAGACAGATTTGCCACGCTAAGTTTATCGACCAGCCCAATAACGTACTGAAAATCAGGATTAGTTTGCCGCAGTGAATCGCCCAGCGTTCGAGCTTGAGCCAGGTAATTTATCGAACAAATCGTGAAAGCAAGCGTCATGAGTGATGTATAATGAATGATGAATGATAAATGATGAATGATACGACATGGAAGCGCATACTAGTTCATCATTTATCATTCATCATTCATCATTCTTTATGCATCGTTTCGAACAAAGTTACGAGAGTTTCGACGCTTTGCCGAGCCGGATGGCGTTCCATTATTTTCTGGCCTAGCCGCTTCCCCAATCGTTGGCGTAGTTCCGGTTGGTTAAGCAGGTCGAGAATGCGGGTGCTCATAGCGTCAAGATCGAGGTAAGGAACCACATAACCGCCATCGGTTTCGACCAATTCGGGTGAGCCGCCAGCCCCCTCAAAGCAAACGACTGGAACGTTGCATAAACCGGCTTCAAACACAACCAGCGGATACGGATCTTCGCGGGAACACAGTACAAATACATCGAACCGGCTCATGTAGCGGAGCACATCTGGTGTTGGCGGAATCAGGTGAACACGATCGGATAAGCCCGCTTTTTCAATATCGAGTAGCAAATCATCGCGCAGTGACCCAGCGGGTACGCCCACCCATACGAAATGAATTAGTTGATCTTTAGGGGCTTCCTGCTGCGCACGACCGATTACTTGCCGGGCCAACGTCACGAATAAATCGTTTCCCTTGCGCCATTCGGCGTTACCACAGCCGCCTACAATTAAGGCATTGTTGGGCAAACCTAACGATGGATAAATATTGGGTTGCTGGCGGGCCTGCTGCACGTTCCGCTCCATCGTGGGCGTATCGATCAGGGTAAATAGTGTAATTCGGGCTGGGTCAAAGCCGTGTTCCTGTTCATAATAGCGAGCGGTAGCCTTCGAGACCGCCAGCATTCGATTCGTCCGACGTAGGAGATAAGCCAACTCGTCCGGCCGGGTGTAAATCCGCACCGACATCGCTAACTCATGAACGAACGTAATAACGGGTAGGGTGTCGGGAATGGTCAATTGGCTGAACCACCGACTACTCGTCACGGTATTAACCAGCACTAGATCGACGGAAGCCAAATCCAACTGCGCTTGTACCGCTTGTTGATGCGCTTTAAGCTGCTTATCATGCAACCGCTCCCAAAGCCCAAGTTTCCAGAGTACTTTATCAGCTAATGCATTAACAACGTGTTTATCAGGCGCAGGCCAGATTACGACGGGGCAAATTGCTTTATAATCATCCAGCAACGGGCCGCCGTCGCCCAGCAGTAATCGCATCTGGAATCCCTCGGCTTTCAACAACCGCATCAGATTCAGCAGGACGAGTTGCGCCCCCGCCCGGTTGGCGTCGTGACCTATTAGGAGGAGAGTTTTCAGAAGTAAAGTTGGATAGTTATAAAGTTATAGCGTTGAAAAGTTGTAGGATTGACTTTAAAATAAACTTTACAACCCTGTAACTCTACAACTTTATAACTTCTCAATACGCTTTATAACTAGGAATTGACCGTTTTTCGGCGGGGTTACCTACGTAAACGCCCCACGCTTCGGTGGGTTTGGTAATGGCTGCGGCCATCCCGACGAGTGTACCTTCAGCAATAGTCAGAAAGTCGCGAATAGTGCTGTTAACCCCGAAAAAGCAATACGGTTCGATAACGCAGTGGCCGGACATAACCACATGCGACGTAAAGAAAACGTGGTCTTTAATCTGTCCGTGGTGACCGATGTGATTACCGCTCCAAAGCACTACGTTGTTACCGATGGTCGTGAATGGCTGAATGGTGTTATCTTCCAGGATAAAGCAGTTTTCGCCAATCTGGTTACCAAACGTGGTGGCTTTGGAACTGACGTAGGATATAAATTCGTAGCCTTTTGCTTTGGCCTCCAGGTATATCCGTTCGCGATTACGGTTCATGTTCCGGCCCGTCATTGGCGCAAAAAACTTATACTCCTGCGGAGGGAACAGCGTCTGAACGTCCTCGAAAGCGACGAGTGGCAGTTCCTTAAATTCCGTCTCTTTCAGGTACTCCTGACTAACGGTAAAAGCCACTACCTCATGTTCCGAGTCGTGGGTGAGGTAGAAGTGGGCCAGCTCCGCCGTATCCATCACCCCAAAAATGATAACTTTTGCCATGATTAAAGAGCGAATGAGTGAAAGAGTGAAAGAGCGAAAAACATCTGACAGATCTTTCGCACTTTCACTCTTTCGCTCTTTATTAAACTAGTTCGTACTCATTCAATATTGTCCGGACGGTGGCTATATCATTGAACATGAGCACGTCCAGGATTGACAGCCAGGGGATGAATTCCGATCGAGCCCCTTGTGGATAATCCACGCGCTTAGCTTTGAGAAAGTTCAAGGTAATGCCAGCTTGCTCAAAGGTAGGCTTGTCATACAATTCAATGCCACCAATAGGATTTATATAGCGCGATGCCCCTTCCTGTCGACAAATATCCAGGATCCGTTCCTGCGCTTTCAAATCAATGTTGTTATAAATCGATGATGACTGCACTAATCGGGTGGTCAGCTCCAAATATTGAACCATTTCTACCAGACTAAAATGGATTAGATCGGCAATTGAGTCTGTTGCAAAATTGACGATTTTTTCGGTCAGGGGCATAACCGTTTGGTAATTAGGTGCTTTACGGTAACCCTGCTCAATCGTTTTCAAAAGCTTCCCGCGCCATTTTGGATCATCGGCCAGATGCACTTCGTTGATACGCTTGTTCTGGCTGGCATCTTTCAGCGGTACCGTAAACAGATACTCCTGTCCATTGATTAACAGCTTATTACGATTAACCCATCCCCGATTAATGAACGCCACATCATCGTACAACACGAACGTATCGACGGCGTTCATCAGCTGCATGTAGCCAATGTACGGCAGAAAATAAGGCTGCATGATGGCGAGTGTCATAGTCGGCGCGGTTCTATTTTAGTTTTCTCAAATAATAATCTTCCCCCGGCACGGTTACGATCTGGCGCATGGTTGTATCAGTTCCCAGCCGTAAATCACCGGGCTGGGGTTGAATCACACTTTTATCAAAGAACAGATAATCAGCACTTTTCGGAATCGGCTGTAGACCCTGTTCAAACGGGTTGATTGGAATCAACCGCCGAGACAGATGCGGGCCATAAAGCGGATATTCGTAATCGTCGTTGATGGTACCGAGTGCTACAGTTGCGTTTTCTGGAACTAATTCATCGAAGCGCTTATACGGAATGTACGTATCTGGTCGGCCAATGGTTAGCTGACGAATCCGGTCGGCGGTAAAGGCCGAGGGATACGGTCTGCCATCGGGGGCAGTCCAGGCGAAAGGTAACGCCCGCGCATTCAGAAAAACACACAACAAGGCCGAAATGCAGCCTAATACCGTTATCAAGCCGACATAGCCTTTCCAGATTGGCCGACCGGGCGTTTCAACATTTAGGTGCGGACTCAGAAAAACCAATGCCAGAAATGTAACGCCGAACAAACCGGTTTCGATGAAATAACGACCCTTAAAGGGGTCGTAAGGCGCTGAGTAGGAGAGGGCTGCAAAGTGAATTAACAGAGCCGCACCCAGAAAAATATGAGCTGTCGAACGGATGTAGCGAACCAAAACCAGCAACAACAGCGGAAATATCAGACCGAAGCCAAATATACCCCAGTACGGATTGGCGTTGTAATAAACAAACCGCCGGTCGAAGGCGAAGGGCTGAATCGAAAAATCGGTTTCTTCGTCCAGTCGCATGTGTAACGCATTCTCCAGCCAAACCAGCGGCTGGCGCATAGCATGATTAATTGTTACACCTGCCTGCGTATTTCTAATACCGTCAAGGTTAACATGATCATAGCCGTAGCGAACCACGTTTCGACTGCCTTGCTCGATTAGATTTTTGAACGATCCGGCCCTTTCAACTGACTGGTGTTTCAGTGCTGTTGGCGGGCCAATCGGATGGCCGAACACTTCCATGTTTTTCAAATAACCCGTCGGCAATGTCCACAAACAAACGCCCACAATAATGGCTGCGGCCAACCGCCAGGTCCGTCCAAACGTAATTTGCCAGGATGGTGACAGAAAAACCGTGTACACCATAATCACGAATACCGAAGGCAACAATAACGCGAACGTGATTTTGTGGCCGAATGCCATGCCAAATGCCATGCCTGCCAAATACAGATAACGGCTAGCCGACGGAGTTTGCTGGGCTACAGCACTTCGGTAAGCGAATAGCATGTAAAGCAGCACACTTAGGTAAGCGGTCAGGACAATATCGGTTTCGGTCGTAATGGCCTGCATCAGAAAATCAGGCAGTAGGGCGTAGGCTAACGCGCAGAAAAAGCTGGCCGACAGGCGATTTTGACCGATGCGCTGGACAATACCAAATACGGCTACAATGGCGGCCCAGTAACTGAGGTGATGAATAAACTTGAAGCCGTTCTCGAAGCGGCCTGTCATCAGAAACGAATAAATCTGAAGCGTACAGACGCTTTTCGGATAGGTATCAATATTCCAGTTGGTGCCACCAAAATGCCGCATCGTACCGCGCTGTATATACTGCATCACCCGGTTAAGGTGCCCCGTCATGCTGTCCCACTCATTGGGAGCGGTAAACAGAATCAGCAGTAGGTTGGTGACGGTGATAATGGCCAATGTGCCAAACAGAACTGAAAAGAGGAATTGACTGTAGCCTGACAACTGTCCAAACCACTGCTGGAATGTCTGCCAGCGTTCCTGGATAAGCTGGCCCGGTGAAAAACGCTGGTTATCAGCAATTACCCACTTTAGTATGAAGCCTACTACCGTGGCGGTGATAAAGACAGAACCCGCCCAGACAGGAGCGTTAGCCGTCAGATAAAGGGCTGATAAAATGAAGCCGGTCAGAATAACGCTTCCCGCACCTAATAGAAAGGTAGTCAGCAACCACTCTGTTAGTGAGCGACGGCAAATACCCGCCGACAGCCGACCCAGGTAAAAGACAAACAGGAAAAGCGCAACAAGGTATAACGCACTCATAATTAATCACTATCAAACGCGAAGTAGATGGCTTTCTTTTCTGCGTTTGAAGAGGCTGGGGCTAAACGCTTTCATTAACAACTGCAACAGCCTCGTTAACAATCGTAGCAATCTGATCAACTTCGGTTTCGGTTAGGCTGGGGTACAGCGGTAAGCTTAGTACACGTAACGCGATATCTTCCGAAATGGGACATGGCTGAGCGCCGGAAACCGTAGCGAACGGGAGTGTATTCAGAGATGGATAGAAATACCGCCGAGGTGTAATCTGCTGAGCCATTAACGCTTCCATCACCCGGAGGGTCGTTTCTTCAGAATCGAACACTACCGGGTAATAAGCGTAATTGTACTCCATACCCGGCAACAGCGTAGGACGGGTAATCCGACTGAAATCGAGTCGGATGTCGTAATAACCAAAGACCTGTTTCCGAGCGGCAATCAATTCTGGGACTTTGGGCAGAATACACAAACCCATAGCGGCATGAAGCTCCGAATTTTTAGCATTGATGCCTATGCTTCGATAGTCGTCGTTGCGGTGGCCAAAGGACCGGTAAAAGTGCAGTTTTTCAGCCATCGCATCGTCGTCCGTTACGATACAACCACCTTCGACGGTATGGAATACTTTCGTCGCGTGAAAACTGCATGTACTTAAATCGCCGTAGCTTAAAATCGAACGGCCATTATATTGAGCGCCGAATGTATGGGCCGCGTCGTAAATAACTTTCAGGTTATATTTCTCCGCAATGGCCTGAATCTGTTCAATCTGGCAGGCATTACCATAGACGTGTGTGGCCATAATAGCCTGCGTGTTTTCGGTAATGAGTGGTTCTATTTTGGCCGGATCAATGTTGTAATCGTCCGGATTAATATCAGCAAAAATTGGGGTGCAGCCTTCCCATAGCAGGGCATTGGTTGTTGCTACGTACGAAAAGGGCGTTGTAATAACCTCCTTCGTAATGTCCAGTGCCTTAAGTGCCATTTGCAAAACGACGGTACCGTTTGTGCAGACTTTTAGGTGTTTTACGCCCAGAAATTCTTTCAATTGAGCTTCCAGTTCGCGCAGTAACGGCCCATCATTGGTTAAATGAACGCGCTCCCAGATCCCTTTCAGATAGGCAGTATATTCCTCAAGATCAGGTAAGTACGATTTAGTTACGTTAATCATTGTCAGTCGATAGTCGATAGCCATTAGTGAACAAGTGTAAGAGTAGACAGTAGGAGTAACTACTATTACTGCTTACGGATTACTGTTCACTGACAGCCGGTTCCAGCATTTTTGTGTGGAAAGGAAATTGCGGACGTACATAACCTGGCCATTTGCCGTACCAGGCGATGCCTTCCCGATAATCTTCCACATCAAAGGTAATGCCTTCTTCCATAACGTAGAGGGGCGTAACGGTATCTTTCACGATCATAACCGAAATCGTATAGGAACCGTCGTTCAGGAAGTAACCGGGAATAGTACATTCACCAACAATCAGGCCGGGGCCGTATGGTTGCGAACGTGTACCGATATTGAAGATGCACTCACCGGTTAGAGAATACAGATGCAGGCTTAAGTTGAGGTTGGCGCGATCCATCATATTCCAGAACTCGAATTGTACTGTCATTGGCGTTCTTACGTCGATGTGAGTCAGTTCGTCCTGGTATTCTGGAATTAATTCGATCCGGCGGACGCGAACCAGGTCGTTCCCTGGTGCTTCGTCGGGAATATCCCAGTGGCGGGCTAACCGAATTTTGGAAACTTTACTTAAGTAAGAGGCAATTACCTGATTCGTTTCGCCCTGTTCAATCAGCCGACCTTTCTCGAAATACAGGGTCTTGTTACACAGTGCCTGTACGGCAGTCAGGTTATGGCTTACGAAGATAATAGTCCGGCCGCTGGCGGAGTTATCCCGCATTTTACCGAGACTTTTCTTCTGAAACTCAGCATCCCCTACAGCCAGCACCTCATCAACGATCATAATTTCCGGATTAAGGTGAGCCGAAATGGCAAATCCTAACCGAACGTACATCCCTGATGAATAGCGCTTAACGGGCGTATCCAGAAACTTTTCAACGCCAGCAAAAGCCACAATTTCGTCGAACTGGCTGCGAATTTCGCTGCGGGTCATGCCCAGTAATGAGCCGTTCAGGTAAATGTTCTCCCGACCAGTCAGTTCCGGATGGAAACCGGTGCCGACTTCCAACAGACTGGCGACGCGCCCACGAATGCGTACGGTGCCGGTGGTCGGTTCAATAATTTTACTCAGGATCTTGAGCATCGTGGACTTACCAGCACCGTTGTGCCCAACGATACCCACTCGATCGCCCTGCTCAATGGAAAAACTGACGTCGCGCAACGCCCAAAATTCTTCGTGCGTGATTTTGTCCTGTTCTTTTTTTCCACCAAAGAGCGACCGGAGGTTTTCCGTGATCACATCGCGCAGGGTATTTGCCCCCTTGCCCTTCTGGTGGTCAATTATGTATTGTTTACTAATATTTTCGACCGTAATGACAGACATAGTAGCGAGAGTCGTCAGTCGCTAGTTAATAGCCGCTAGTTTGTTACTAATGACTATTGACTACCGACTGACGACTAATTTAAATATCATCCACAAACGTATTTTCGCGGCTGCGAAAAAAAGCAAGCGATAAAGATAAGCAAATACCAACGATAGCAACCGAAATAATGAGGCTTTGCGGGTTGAAAAATGCTTTTTCGCCCAGCAGCGACCAACGGAAACCATCAATTATACCAACCATCGGATTGTACCAATACAGGGGTGCCCACCAGGTCGATTTTTCAGCCACCAGTCGACTGCTGTAAGCAATCGGGCATACGTAGAAACCCACCTGTACAATAAAAGGGATTAACTGACCAATGTCGCGAAACTTAACATTAACGGCTGCAAAAAATAATCCAAAGGCAAACGATGCCAGCAACGCCAGGGCAATAAAGGCAGGAAGTAGCAATAGGTGCCAGTCGGGCATAAACCGATACCAGATAGCCAGCAGGATAAACAACCCCAGTGATACCAGAAAGTCGATAAAACTAACTGCAACCGAGCTAAGCGGCATAATCAGCCGGGGGAAATATACTTTCGTGACTAGGTTGGAATTCAGTGTAACACTGTTACTGATTTGTGTAAACGCCGTTGAGAAAAACGTCCAGACCGTAATGCCACCCAGGACCATCAATGGATAAGGCACGCCCGGATCGGCAGGTAGTTTGGCAATCTTGCTGAAGACAAATACCATAATCAACATGGTTGTCAACGGGCGGATCAGTCCCCAGGCGGTGCCGAGCGCGGTTTGTTTATAGCGAACAGACACATCGCGCATGGATAAAATGAATAACAATTCCCGGTTACGCCACAGGTCTCGCCAGTAGTGCCGTTCTGAGCGGCCCGGCTGAATGATTACTTCGTGCGTTTTCAAATGTACTAATTCAGTTGTTACGTTAAGAAACCCACTTACTGATCGGTTCGGTCTAATGGCAAACGGTTCAATCAGCGCGATTTTGGAAAACAGCTTAATCTTCAGCCATAATAGAGCGGTACGTCTCGCGGAAGAAAATGACGATCAGCGACACTAACAGACCTAAGGCAATACCGGCCTGCATACCAATTGGGGCTTTGATTTCCTTATAAAGCGGGAAGGTTACCGGCTCAATAATGGTAAATAGGGGCGTTTCCCGGATCAGCGATAGCCGCATATTGTCGGCGCTCTGGAGAGCCTGATAATATAGTGTCGTCAGGAAGCTCGTATTTCGGGTTAGCTTAGTTTCGGTAACGCGGGCCTGCGCTACTACTACCTGCTGGTTCTGATCCAGATACTGCGCCAACCGGTTTTCTGTACCGGTTAGAATTCGGGCGATGGAGTCGGCTCGAGTGGTAAGCAATTCATACATTTCCCGGGTTTTCTTGGTCTGCTTTTTCTGGTAATCTTCCTCGATGGTTTTCAGCAGACGGGTCAGGAATTTGGCCGTTAGCTGCTCATCCTGCATACCGCAACTCAGCGACATAAACGACGATTTGCGTTCAGGCTGCTTTACGTTCATTTCACCTTTGATGCGCGAATAAATATCCGACATGGCAACCTGCTCCAGCTTTGTGTACTCTTTGGGTTGTTTAGCCCGCTGAAAGTAGAACGCCCGCAATGTGTCGCTATCTTCCCATTCTTCGTCGCGAATCCCGCTGTGACGAATGTAGTAATTGACCAGAAGCGTGTCTTTCCCGTTGATCGTATCGTGCTGCATCAACGTTTTCTCAATGACTGAGCGTGATTTGGCATAGATCAGGAAGTTATCACCCGCAAAGATGTTTGCATCAGGGGCTCCACCGGTTAATCCAAATGCCCCTGCCAATTGACCCAGTTCGCCACTGAAACCGCCACTCGACGAGCCACCTCCCAAGTTAAACATGATGGCGGAGTTGTAAATCGGCCGCTTCTTATGCGTAATGTCATAAATAAAGCCAATCAGACCACCCAGCACGACCAATCCCACCAGCAGTTTCCAGTTCCGCCGGGAGATGTCTTTAATTTTCATTACACGCAGCACCACCGCTTTAGGCGAAATCTGATCGGGGGGAAGTGCCCGGCTGGTCGTCAGATGGTTGGAGCTATTGCTGTTAGTTACGTTTGTCGGTTCCATGCGAAAGATGGTTTAACGAACTCGGGTAAGCACCAGAATCGTAGTGACAAGGGTTAATAACGAACCGGCTACACCGACCGTCGAGGTCAGAATCTGCTGAGCGGTTAGCGGTACAGAGGTCCGTCTTGGAATAATAATTTCGGCACCCGGTTCTACACGGGGATAAATATTGAAAAACATGAACTTCCGCGTCCGGTCGACAGAGCCATTCGCGTAGATAACAAAGGCTTTCCGACGTTGTGACTTAGCCGTGAATCCACCCGACTGCGAGATGTAATCCTGGAAGGTTTGTCCTCCCCGGAATTTTACCGTAGTTGGTAACAGTACTTCGCCCTGAACCCGAACTGTTTCGAGCAGTTTCGGAATCCGAAGAATATCACCTTCCTGCACTAGAATATCTTCAGATGAGCCAGGACGGGCAAGAATTTTCTTGAGATTAATCCCGATTGATTCGGGTTTATCAGCGGCAATAGTATCGGTTTTAACAACTTCCTTGGTTGAAATACCCTCTGAAATGTCCTCTACCGACTGCTGCCGCCGGGCAATCTCGTCGGCACTTAACTTAACCAGACGGACCAGCGTGGCGCCTTCTACATAGGCCTGTGGGGTTAAACCACCCGCCTGATTAATCAGGTCCGAAATTTTCTGGTCTTTGCTACGGATGGCATACTGTCCTGGTACAATTACCTCTCCCTCGATAGATGCATAGGTCTGAATAGCGTAATTAGGCGATTTACGCACGATAATCTGGTCGAAAGGTTCCAGTAGCACGCGGTTCTGATCAGAATTGAGCGAGAGGTCACGATTAACGTTAAACCGTTGCACTTCGGCTACCTGCGCCGAAGCAGAGCGGGGGTCGATGTCTTTCTTCCGACGGACAATTTCAACCAGTGAAGCCGCTGCTGATTCTTTCAGACCGCCCGTACGTAACAGCGCGTCATTGAGCGTCATGTTAACGATATACGGCAGTTCGGTGCTGGGTTGATTTACTTCGCCTTGCACGGAAATGACAGCCCGCTCAGCCAGATCAAATCGCGACGCGACAATGATCTGATCCTCCCGCTGAAGCGTTACATCAGTTTCCCGACCAGCCAAAATGTCGGCCAGATTGACCGCTAGGTTTTCCAGAGCCAGGTCTTCGCGTGTCCGAACAATAGTAACCCGCCCCGTAAACGCATCTGGTTTCAATCCTTCGGCTGTGTTAAGTAGCTGTTTAAGCGTTTTATTGTTATCCAGCGAATATTGGCCAGGTCGGAAAACCGCACCTTCAATGGTGACCTGATTCTCGAAGCGATCCAGTAGGCGTTCAACCGTAACTATATCACCGTCCTGCATGGCAAAGGTTTTGAACTCAGGCTGGGTAACATCAATCACTTTCAGCTCGCGGTCGGTCAGACGGGTTACTTTCACCAGATTTTTATAAGCCTGAGGAGCAAAGCCACCTGAGTAAAACAGCAACCGTTCAAGGGTTTCGTTAGGCATCATCTCGAAAATGTTAGCCCGCTTGATCGTTCCCTGAATTTCAACCCGCTCGATATAGGTTGTAAAACGAATGTTATCGTTATCCTGCAAACGGATGTCGTTGCGTTGCGTACCATTGAGCAGGTAATCGTACAGGTCAAGCGTAACCGCTACTTTGTTATTCCGAATCAGCTGCACCTTACGGAACGAGCCCAGTTCGTTAGGACCACCCGCCTGATAAATGGCATTCATTACCGTCGACAGCGACGACATCGTATAGGTACCCGGCCGGACGGCGTCGCCCGTTACCGTAACCCGGATGCTACGAACGGTACCACCTAGCGTAACGGTTAGATAAGTGTTTTGCGGACCGTATGATGAACTGCGTAAGCCAACATACCGCTTTGATAATCGGTTAATCAGCCGAGTTTTGACTTCGTCGACGGTTAGGCCTATCACCTGAACTGGGCCAATACCAGTGGCCTGTCCAAAATTTAGCGTGCCATCAGGCGAAACTTTTTGGGTGAAATCCGCTTCCGAATAGCCATATATTTGAATATTTAACTCATCGCCTGGACCAACTGCGTAATTGCGAGGGGTAGCCATATTCAGATTCGGCTGAAACGTAGTTTTCATCGCCGGATCATTAAAGATCGAAAAACCGAATAACTTCCGGCGGGTCTCTTCCTGCTCGATTCGACGAACACGCTCTTCCTCCGTTTCATTCGCTGGAATCGCCCGCGAATCCCGGCTGGTGGTATCGTTAGGGTCAACATCGAGTTGCTCCCGTCCATTTATTGAACCGCCTGACTGATTGGTTGGCTGGGCTGTCGTCCGACCAGTCGAAACGTTCCGGCCCGGCGTCTGTCCAGTTCGCTGGTTAATTTGCCCAGCCCGCTGATTAATCTGTTGCTGGACGCTGGCTGGCAAATTGCTGGTGTTGACGCCTGCTGGTAGGGCCCGCCCTGATTGCGTAGCGCCCGCCGAAGGAGATACCGTAGTGGGGCTAATGCCTGTTGATGGAACAACTTGTGCCTGCGTCGTTAGTCCAACTGTGGATAGCAGCAATGTGGCGATGCGGAGGCCAAGCTGACGCTGGAAAAAGGCAGAAACAGGAAGAAAATATTTTAGCGAAAAATGGCGATTAATCGACGGATTTTGCATAATTTTAAGAAGTCGAACGGCAATGGGCAGAATAAAGTCGAGGTCCTGTATGTAACGACCTGCTACGCTTCATAGTACATAGAGCAGTTCATTCGGCAAAGTAAGCGAACTTTTGTGGGATTTTAAACAGTTTATTACGAGCTGTAAGCTTTTGTGACCTAGTGGCAACCGCTTATAACTTTTCCAATGTTCATTTATAATCCTTAGCAATACCGGCTGGCGTTTAGTTTATCCGTTATTAGTTACACATGGCAGAATTACAAAATCAACCCGTTCAGTACAACGAAGATAGTATCCGCTCCCTGGATTGGCGTGAACATATTCGGCTACGGCCCGGTATGTACATCGGTAAACTGGGTGACGGATCGGCCGCCGACGATGGCATTTACGTTTTGTTTAAAGAAACTCTTGACAATTGCATCGACGAGCACGTGATGGGCCACGGCAAATCCATCGACGTTCGCGTATCCGACCACCGGGTCGAAGTCCGCGACTACGGACGGGGTATTCCACTGGGTAAGGTTGTTGAAGTTGTTTCGAAGATTAATACCGGCGGTAAATACGACTCCGGCGCCTTCCAGAAATCGGTTGGCCTGAACGGCGTCGGTACCAAAGCTGTAAACGCGCTGTCTAGCTTTTTCCGTGTGCAGTCGTTCCGGGATGGCCGTACGGTTTGGGCCGAATTTGCGCGGGGCGAACTTCAGCAGAAGGGAGAAGAGGCCACTAACGAACGGAACGGAACGCTCATTTGCTTCGAACCGGACGATACGGTGTTTAAGAACTTTCATTTCATTCCGCAGTATCTGGAAAATATGATCTGGAACTACTGCTACCTGAATGCGGGGCTAACCCTTGTTTTCAATAAGCAGAAGTACCTTTCGCAAAATGGCCTGCTCGATCTGCTACGCAACAAAACTGACGAGGATTCGCTACGCTATCCGATCATTCATCTAAAAGGCCAGGACCTCGAAATTGCCCTGACCCACGGCAACCAGTATGGCGAAGAATACTACTCGTTCGTAAACGGGCAATACACCACTCAGGGCGGAACTCACTTGGCCGCGTTGCGCGAAGCACTGGTTAAAACCGTCCGCGAACACTTCGGCAAGGACTACGACCCATCCGATATTCGGGGGTCGATTATCGCGGCCATTAGCATCCGGGTTCAAGAGCCGGTCTTCGAGTCGCAGACGAAAACTAAACTGGGTTCTATCAACATGGCTCCCGATTCCGAGAGCCAGTCCGTTCGTTCGTTCGTACTGGATTTCGTCAAAGCCCGTCTGGATGATTACCTGCACATCAATCCGGCCGTGCGCGATGCCCTCAAAAAACGCATAGAGCAATCGGAACGAGAACGAAAAGAACTGGCTGGTATTAAGAAACTGGCCAATGATCGTGCCAAAAAAGCGAGCTTGCATAACAAGAAACTACGCGACTGCCGTAACCATCTCCCCGACCTGAAGGCCGATGACCGGTATCAGTCGACGCTGTTTATCACTGAGGGAGACTCGGCCAGCGGATCGATCACTAAATCGCGTAACGTGCAGTCGCAGGCCGTATTTAGTTTGCGCGGTAAGCCATTGAATTGCTTCGGTCTGACCAAAAAAGTCGTCTACGAAAACGAGGAGTTTAATCTGTTGCAACATGCGTTGGATATAGAGGATGGACTGGATGGACTGCGTTACAATCGGATTGTGATTGCTACCGACGCCGACGTTGATGGGATGCATATTCGGCTGCTGATGCTGACGTTTTTCCTGCAATTCTTCCCCGATCTGGTTCGTAACGGCCACCTGTACATTCTTGAGACGCCATTATTCCGGGTTCGTAACCCTAAGAATCCGAAAAATGCAAAAGAGACGACTTATTGTTATTCGGAAGAGGAAAAACAAAAGGCTATGGCTAAGCTGACGAAAGAGGGGAAAAAGGTTGAGATCACCCGGTTTAAAGGCTTAGGCGAGATTTCGCCGGAAGAATTCGGCCTGTTCATCGGCGAAAACATGCGCCTGGAACCGGTGATCATGGAAAAAGAAACGTCTGTTCCCAAGCTGCTTAGCTACTACATGGGCAAAAATACGCCCGACCGTCAGCGGTTTATTATCGATAACCTCCGCATCGAGAAAGATGTGGAAGAGCTGGCGTTAGTATAAGTTGATAGTTAATAGTCGTCAGTCGATAGTGATTTTAGCCGTTATTTGCAGGCTGATGACTATTGACCGGCGACTATCAACTTTTATATGACCTTAGAGTCCCTTCGTAACAACATTGACGCGCTTGACGACCAGCTTCTGACACTGCTTAACCAGCGGATGGAACTGGTTCGACAGGTGGGCGAACTCAAACGCTCGACCAACACGGTTATCTACCGGCCTGAGCGCGAAAAACAGATTCTGGACCGGCTTCATGAACAAAATAATGGCCTCCTGAACCGTGCGGCCATTGAGGCTATCTTTCTGGAAATCTTTGCCGTATCACGCAATCTAGAACTTCCCGAACGTGTCGCTTTTCTGGGGCCGGAAGGCAGTTTTACGCATCAGGCCGCCGAAAGTAGGTTTGGGGCGATGAGTACCTACGTGGCCTTGTCGACCATCCGGTCGGTGTTTGAGAGCGTCGAAACGGGACGAGTACGATTTGGCGTTGTTCCGATCGAGAATAATCAGGAAGGGGTTGTGGAGGAAGCGATTGATTTACTACTCGAAAAAGACTTACGGATTGCGGCCGAAGTTCAGATTCCGGTGCATTTCACGTTTGCGACTAAGGCGGAAAATCTAGCTGATATTACCCACATTTACTCTAAAGATATTGCATTCCGGCAGTGCAGCCGGTTCTTGCATGACTATTTCGACGAGCTGCCAGCCGAGCAAATACCAGTCGAATCAACGTCGAAAGCGGCTAAAATGGTTGCTCAACAGCCAAACACGGCTGCTATCTGCTCGACTATTGCTGCCAAATTGTTTGACGTTCCGGTTCTGTTCGATAACATCGAAGACAGTGATCTGAACCGGACGCGTTTTCTGATTCTGGCGAAAGACTTTGTTAACCAGCCCAGCGGTCGCGATAAAACTACGCTTATTGCCCGATTAGCGAATACTAACTCGCCGGGGGTATTGGCTGAATTTCTCCAGGAATTTAACGCCCGTGGAATTAACCTCACAAAAATTGAAAGCCGCCCATTGCGTGAAGGGGCGACGTTCCGCTACTGGTTCTTACTGGAGTGCGAAGGCCACGCTAATGACCCTGATTTGCAGGAAATACTGAATCACCACGCTGCCGAAGTAAAATGGCTGGGCAGTTATGTGAGAATGGCGTAGAAGTAATGTAGCGCGGGTTTCTACCGCGCTACTACTAAACTATTCTTCGTGAATCAGCGATTTGAGACCGGCTGCCAGTTCGGGCGTTACAGTAACACCGTGGACCTTACTAGCGTGTTCGGCAGCTTGTGCCAAAATTTCTTCGTCAGTATTGGCATGAATTTGAGCGTCGCAGTCGAAGCCTGCATCGCGGCACTTAAGGGTTTTCATAGGACTTTGGTTTAGAGGTGAAATTGATATAGTAGCGAGTTTTCTTTTATAAGTCTATATTAGTCAATAGTTTACCTAATCAGGCTTGTATGAATCGGATAATAGCCACACTTATTATTATACGGTTAAGCGCTACCGTTACTTGGGCGCAATTGGGGCCAACCGGTGGTACAGATACGAGCTTTACCGTGCGACGGTCATATGCGCAGGAAAAGAAAGCTCACCCGGAAATTACGCTGGCTGATTCAACGTTGCCAGCCGGAGTGCGTGTCGACCGGAATCTGGTTTATAGCACACCCATTGCCAACAGGAAGTTACTGCTGGATGTCTATGCGCAACCGATAGTAGCAGGAAAAACGCGCCCGGCCGTGCTGATGATTCATGGTGGAGGCTGGCGGTCGGGAAGTCGTTCGCACAATAATACATTAGCCGGGCAACTGGCAGCTAAAGGGTTTGTGGCTATACCAGTAGAGTACCGCCTATCGACGGAGGCACTTTACCCGGCGGCTGTGTATGATATCAAAGCGGCTATCCGTTGGATTCGGGCTAATGCAGTCAAGTATGCTATTGATCCGAATCGGATTGCTGTGCTTGGCTTTTCGGCGGGCGGACAATTAGCTGCGTTGGTTGGAACAACGAATAAGAATCCTGCTTTTGAGGGATCGGGTGGTCATGCGACTTATTCCAGTGCTGTTCAGGCTATTGTCGATATTGATGGCGTACTAGCCTTTATTCATCCCGAATCAGCCGAGGGCGATGACTCACGGTCAACTTCGGCGGCTACATACTGGTTTGGCTATTCCAAAACACAGAAACCTGAACTTTGGCAGGAGGCTTCGGCGCTTAACCATATCGATAAGCACACGCCCCCGATTTTATTTCTGAATAGTTCGGTTGAGCGCATGCACGCCGGTCGCGATGATCTTATCAAGAAGTTAACCGGCCTGGGTATTTATTCGGAAGTGCATACATTTCCCGAAGCACCGCACACCTTTATGTTCTTTAATCCGTGGTTTACGCCTACACTAACGTATGTGACGGATTTCCTGCATCGTGTGCTTGACGTGCGGAAGTGAGTTAATTTGTCATCCTGACGATAGGAAGGATCTCAAAATTTCTTACTACAGAAGATCCTTTCTGTCGTCAGGATGACAAATTAACTCACTCAACCGGCTGGTTGGTTTTAGAGAGCGCATTGGCCGTGTTATGGCGGGCCTGTTTTGCATCATTCTGCTTCTGCTGAGCCCACGGTTGATCACTCTCGCTGGGCATCACAATCGGTACCTGCAAACAAACGCTCTGCGCTGGGAGGACTTGCTGCCAGTCGCTTATGAGCTGTTTATAAGCCTGTCCTACCGGGCGTATCTGGCGGTTAAGATCACAAAGACCGAGCGGATTTACGTTGCCGTTGTTCTCTCGAAGCGCTGAATCCCAGTCGATTTGATCGGTTAAGGAATACCAGGTAAAGCCAACAATCGGTACGCCGTCGTTCCGAACCCGCAGAACATTTGCCCATTCTTTCCAAAGCCAGTTAACGGCTTCGTCACCGTTAGGCCCCTGCCAGAGGTTGGTTTCGGTATGCATAACCGGGAGTCGATAGCGGTCGTGGTATTGGGTTGTTATGACGTGATAACCAAATACTTCACCCGATGGGCGAGTACTTCCATCAGCCAGTACCCGGTGTTCGTTGGTTTGGTAATAATCGTTGCCCATGATGCAATACTGCTTCAGGTTATGGTGCATAAAGAAGCTGTATTCCTCGCGGGTCATGCCGTTATCCAGCAGGTATTCATACATCTCCGAATCGACCCGACGACCATAATTCAGATCAAGCGAGAGAAACCGTTTGGCGTTCAGAATTTCAGCCGGTTTGATAGCCGCCGGGTTTTCGGCGTGAAAATATTCTGACGATTCACTCTGAATAAATAGTGCGTCGGGTCTGACTTCCAGAATGGCACTCATAGCCAGTACGTTTGCCTTAACAATGTTTTTCAGCGCGGTCACAAAGGCCTGATCGCTGCTGAGCTGCTCATTCCACCAACCATAAAGCGCCGAAAACTCAGCGCAGACGTACATTTCGTTTACGGGCGTGTAGAGCTGCACCCAGGGAAATTGCTGAGCGAAGTCGCGCACATAACCAGCAAATAGCGCTGGAAAATCAGGATTCTGAAAATTGCCAATCCAATCAGGCACGCCGAAGTGACACAAATCGACAATGGGTACAATATCACGTCGACGTAACTCTCTGAACGTTTCGTCGGCAAAAGCCCAGTCGTATTTCCCCTCACCCAGAAACGTGGTGTGAATCGGCGGACCATAACGCAGAAAGCGAATTCCCAACTGCTGAACCAGATCGAAATCTGTGCGCCAGTGCTGATAATGACCACATTTCTCTAATTCATCCTGACGATATTTGCCGCCCTGAATAGTGGGATTACTGTTTTCAATGCCAGTGGCAAATAGAAATTGGGTTACCATGCTTGTCGGTTACCCGGTGTATAAACTATAGCTTGTGCTACCGAGTACGTAGCCTAACCCATTCTCGCTAACAGTGTTCACAGAAGCTTATTAAGAGTAGTAGCTTTTAATGGTAATGGTCTGTTTGAGTTGAATTAATCACCGTGTATTGACCTATCCATAGAGTACCAATCTTACAATAGAATTAACTTACTTATTATGGTAAGGCTATATTTTAAAATAATTATTTATCATTTGTTATTTTTAATAATAAAGTGACTTTTATCTTAAGGTTCGTCTTAGTAACGGTACTCATTTAAGTGGAATGGGAAGAAGTTATACGTGTATATGTTAATAATCGTAACTGCTACTTCCTCACTGATATTCAGTTATGTGATTTGCCAATCACTTCCTTTTTATTCTATTAACTCATACTCTTTTACTTATGAAGACAATGTCTATCCACATGATTTTAGGGCTTTTCGTTATCCTGATTACCAAACAGATGGTAGTCGCCCAAACTAATTATATCGCTAACTCAGCGACGGATAGTATTAATACTGGCCCATATAACACATTTGTGGGCGTAAAGGCTGGCTATACCAATGCCGCAGGCAATTATAATGTGTTCAATGGCTATCAGGCTGGCTATTCTAACGTTAATGGCTATTCAAATGTCTTTACGGGTTTCAAAGCTGGTTATTCCAATACACAGGGCCTTGGTAATGTATTTACGGGAATGAATGCCGGTTATTCAAATACGTGGGGTACTGGTAACGTATTTACAGGAATTGGTGCGGGCCAGGCCAATACGGCAGGTAACTCGAATGTTTTTGTTGGATCCCATGCGGGTCAAACCAGTACGGCAGCTAGCTCGAATGTCTTTGTAGGAGCCGATGCAGGCCATGAAAACATTACTGGCTCTGATAATGTGTTTACCGGCTATGTGTCTGGATATTACAACACGACCGGCATGTATAACGTATTTACCGGTTATGCGTCTGGTTATCGTAACTCGACCGGTATATATAATCTATTTGATGGTTATATGGCTGGTCAGGTGAATACAACTGGCTCCTATAACGTATATACTGGGGCACAGGCAGGCTCCAACAATTCGACGGGAAGTAACAACAGTTTTTTCGGTTATCAGGCGGGTTATAGAAGTACCGAAGCTTCGTCTAACACCTTCATGGGTGACCGGGCGGGCTATTCCAATACGACCGGTGGTTCTAATGTTTTCATTGGTAATTTATCCGGTTATAATAACATTACGGGTCAGGCCAATATGTTCTTAGGTCCCCAGTCAGGCTCTAACAATAAGACGGGCAATTATAATGTCTTCCTGGGTAATGCCGCAGCTAATGCCAACACTACAGGCTCCGATAATACGGCTATTGGCGCTGGCTCAGCCGCCCAGAACACCACCGGTCAGCGTAACGTCTTTATTGGTGAGTATGCTGGTTTTAATAGTCAAACGGGTAATGATAACGTCTTTATCGGCTTTGCTTCTAAGGCCGGAACGGTTAACCCGACTAACTTGACGAATGCCGTAGCTATTGGTGCCAACTCGATTGTGAGTCAGAATAACTCAGTGATTCTGGGTAGTACAAACGCCAGTGTAGGGATTGGTAACTCAGCGCCCAAAAATAAACTGGAGATTACTCAGGGTACCGCTAACCAGTCGGGTCTGCGGTTAACGAATCTAACCAGTGCTTCACCCGCCAGCATGGTTAATAAGACTAAATTTCTGACGGTCAACGAGCAGGGTGATGTAATCCTGGCCAGCACCAACGGTTTAGCTCGTTTAGGCGCGGACCTGTGGGAAGCGAGCGGTTCGTTCCTGAAAAACCTGAGTGAAGGCGTCATCATTGGTGATAAAGTGGCTCAGACGCCAGCTGGCTACAAACTATTCGTGGAAGACGGGATTCTGACGGAGAAAGTAAAAGTAGCCGTTAAGGGGACTGCTGACTGGAGTGATTACGTATTCGAACCGGGCTACAAGCTGAAAAGCCTTTCGGAAGTAGGTCAGTATATCCAGGCTAACAAGCACCTGCCAGGCGTTCCATCGGCTAAGGAGATGGTCGAGCAGGGTAATGAGTTGCACAAGACCGATGCTAAACTGCTGGAGAAAATAGAGGAGCTTACACTGTACCTACTAGAACAGCATAAGCTCCTTGATGCATTACAGGAGCAGAATGCTCAGCTGAAAGAGCAGAATTCTCAGATGATGAAACGCGTTTCATCACTAGAATCAAAAATCAATCGCTAAACATTAGGCTGCTAGGCGACGATTGCTCAACTTAAACTGCCTCTTTACACTTTTAACTACTCATTCTTCAGTACGTTAGCCGGGTTTCGTCTGGCGGCTTTTATGGTTTGCGAACCAATTAGCAAACAAGCCAGCAGCATGACAATGACCACACTAGTCAATAACTCACCTAACCCAATCGGCTGGTGGTAGGCGAAGTTGGTCAGTACAACCTTCTCGAAGAAGAAATACGTTGCCGGAAGGGCCACCAGCATAGCGACGAAAAGCAGCGTCAAAAAACTTTTGCTTAACAAATAAAGTAATCCGCTTTCGCTGGCGCCCAGTACTTTTCGAATGCTGATTTCCTTTAAGCGAGTTTCGGTTGTAAAGACAACCATGCCAAATAGTCCCAGCGAGGCAATGCAAATGGCCAGGAATGTAATGAAGCCGATTACCTTAAGCATAACCGAGAATTGACGATAGGCTTCTTCAATTTGATCATCATAAAACTTGGCATTCAATGGATGTATTTTGTCGATCCGTTGCCAGGCATCTTCGATACTGGCCATCGTGGCCGGTAAATCCGTCGATGTTAGTTTAACGTTCAGGTAGCCACCAGACTCATCTGTCCAGTAACGGAACATGACGGGTTCAATCTTTTTCTCCACAGTTCCGTAATGAAAGTCTTTCAATACACCCACAATAGTCAACTTCTGCCCATCAACCTTTACCTGTTCTCCCAACGCTTTTTGGGGATTCCTTTGGGCAATATTAAACCGTTTCAGTACCTGTTCATTAACAATGACTTCGACCTCTTCGCCTTTCTTCGGGCGTAAGGTGAAATTTGTGCCCGCCAGTAATTTGTGTTTATGAACGGGCAAGTAATGTTCATCAACCTCGTTCAGCCAAACCAGTGCTGAATCCTGCGGATTCGTGTATTTCATGGATGACCCGAAAACGCTCCCAAGACTGGTAATCATCATTGATTTTGAGATGTCATTCACTGCCGGAATTTGGGCCAATTCTTTCTTCAATACATCTCCTTTGTTGCCCTGCAACTGGATGTTCAGAATATTTTCGGTATTGTAGCCCAAATCGAAGACCAGGAAACTACGGTATTGATTATATCCGATTAGCGTAGTGGTAATAAAGATCAGCGATAATGTATATTGAATGACAATCAACGCCTTACGCATCGTGATGCGACGGAACACCTTCAGCGCCGATACGTCTTTCAACACCTGAACCGGGTTAATACGGGAAAAGAATAACGCAGGAAGAAAACCCGCAGCTAGCCCAACTACCACAGCAAGCGCAATGAAGTAGAGAATGACTTGAATGGAAAGCTCAAGCGAAACCAGCCGTTCGATAAATGGGTCGAGCGCCATAAATTCCCGCCGTAAAAACAAAAACAGCGCGAAGGAAAAGATCAATGCCAGCAGCGCAATAATTACCGATTCGGCCATAAACTGGCCTAAGACGTGACTTTTTAGCGCGCCGATTATTTTACGAATGCCCACCTCGCGTGAGCGTCGGAGCGAACGGGCAATGGAAAGATTTGTGTAATTAAAGCAGGCCGAAAGGATTATAACAAAGGCTAAGCCCACCAGTATCCACACCACAATAGGTATCATATTTGGACCGATCTGGTTATCAAGTCTCGGCCCCAAAGCAATTTCTTTAAGAGGTTGAAGCGATACAGAAATGGCCGTCTTTTTGCCTGCTAAACGGGCGTTCTCCTGCTTATTCAGTTTATCTAATGCAGTTTGAACCGTTTGAGGGTCTTTATTTGGTGGAAGAACGATATAGACGTAATTCTGCCAGATATTTTCCCAGCTATAAAAATTAGGGTCTTTTCGGGCCAATTGCGCATCCATTGTTGAAAAGGAAGCTAATGCGTCGAACTGGAGGTGTGACAGTTTCGGAACGTCTTTTAGCAAGCCCGTTACTTTATAGGTCAGCGTATCAAACTTGACCGATTTACCTACCGGATTAACATCGCCAAATAGTTTTTTCGCCGTTTTTTCAGTCAGGACTAACGAGTAGGGCTCTTTTAAAACCGTGGTCGGATCGCCTTCCAGTAAAGGGAACGAAAAGACCTTAAAAAACAAAGCATCTGCCCACAGGCCGTCTAACGGTACCATTTTTTCACCAACGGTAGCGTCTCCGCCGAAGGCGTTACGCATAATTACCACATCCTCAATTCCCGTGACGGCTTCACGAATCCTTTTGCCCACTTTTACGGACGTAGACGCAAGGCCGATGCTAGGCTGCTCCGGCGGTTGATACGTAGTGATTACACGATAGATTCGATCCTTCTTCTCGTGAAAATCGTCGTAGGAGCGTAGGTCGGCCACAAAGGCGATGACGAGCAAACCCACTGATATGCTGACGGCCAGCCCAATAATATTAATTGCTGAAAACAATTTATTGCGCACCAGACTGCGCCGGGAGGTTTTAAGGTAGCTGCCAATCATGACCCAGTGAATGAAAAGATTAATGAAATCGGGTTTACGGACGGTATATAGCCTGAAGAATTTCAGGACATCGAGCCAATAGATCAACCGAGCTTTTTTAGGGCCTTTGGCCTTGAGGTTGCGTTCAAAATATTCATTCAGGTCGCCCTGCAAATCCTCCAGTAATGCCGGGCGGCAGTACCAGCTTAGCAGCCGCTGCGCACAGCGGGGCGGTTGAGCTGGTATGTTATTACTCGTTGGTGACGGGCTAGGGGAGGATTCTTGTCCCGTTTGGTGTTGGACGAGCTGTCTCATATTGAACCGCCGAGGTTAAAACCGGGGATAATCCGCCAGAGGGATTCGCGTACTTCACGAGCCGTAGTTAGCGCTACTTTTCCGGCCTGCGTTACTTCGTAATAACGCTTGCGTTTGCCACCCCGTGCGCTGGTCGCATCACCCAATTTGCTTTTCACCAAACCCTTCTCTTCCAGTCGATTTAGTACCGCATGCACAACCCCCAGTTTCGTAGCCCGACCGGTATGTTTCTCTAACTCATCGCAAATCGCTACGCTGTAAGCATCGTTAACAAGCGCGGCAATTGTCAGCAGTATCAACTCTTCAAACTCTCCCAGGTTGCTTCCCTTCATGGATGCATTTGGCTATCGTTCTTATTAATTCATCAAATGTATGTAAAATAGTTTTATTAATTCATTATTTGTATGTAAAATTTCTATGTAAGAAACGAGCCACCCGTGGGCGGCTCGTTTCTTAAAAATCTTTAGCATAGACAAGTTGGAGATCGGATTTACTTTAGCTTTTCTTCTGCTTGCTGGCCAGTGCCTGTTTCTCCGATATCTGGGTAATGGCCGCTACTAACCGGTCGAGATCTTTGGGCGAATGATAAACGTGCGGTGTTACCCGAACACCGTGAATATTCTCCCAGTCGATGCCTGTCGTGTGGATTTTGTACTTGCTTAGTAGCTGAGAATCAACCTCACTGGTTTTCATACCATCTATTGAAAACAAAGCAACCGCTCCGGCGAATTCGGGTTTGAGGGAAGTATGAATTTTTACGCCGGGTAGGTCCTTAACGCGCTCCATCCAGTAATTTTTGAGGTAATGCGCCCGGGCAAACTTCCGCGCTGTTCCGATGCTATTGTGAAAATCGACTGCTGTGCCAATTGCCATTTCCGACGCGAACGAGCGCGTACCTAAGCTCTCGAACTTGCGGATATCAGGTCCATCTGGCTCATTGTTAGAGAGTAGCGCCCACACGTTTTTAATTTTCGGCTGGCGGATATATAGCATACCGCTGCCAAAAGGTGCGGAGAGCCATTTATGCAGGCTGGTAGCGTAATAATCGGCGCCGAGGTCGGGAATTTTGAAATCGAATAAGGCGAAGGAGTGCGCACCATCGGCAATTACTTCAATGCCACGTTTGTGAGCTTCGTCGGCAATTTTCCGCACTGGTAGCACCTGCCCGACCCAGTTAACCAGATGCGTGACGTGTACTACTTTGGTTCGGGGAGTAAAGGCTTTGATAAACTGCTCAGCAATGGTATCGTCGTTCTCGCTGGGTAATTCCAGATTTAGAAAGACCAGTTTAATACCGTCGCGTTTTTCGCGCTGTTTCCAGGCGTTGAGCATATTGGGATAATCTTGCTTGGTTAGCACGACCTCGTCACCGGGTTTCAGATTCAAGCCGAAAATTACTGTGTTAAGCCCTTCGGTAGCATTGCGATTAATGGCGATTTCCTCCGTTGAGCATCCCGCCAGATCGGCTAGTTTCTCGCGCAAAGCTTCGCGGCCCTGATCCAGAATCCGCCACATGTAGTAGGAGGGGGCTTCGTTGCAGTACTGGTAGAACCGGATGTGGGCATCCTGCACCACCTTCGGCTGGGGGCAAACTCCACCGTTGTTCAGGTTGAGCAAGTTGGGCGATACTGTATACTCCGATTTCACCCATGACCAGAAATCTTCGTCCTTCGCCCACTCGCTGGCCGATTTCAGACCGGCATCGGCGCTCGGGATAGAGTTGGCAAATGTTTCAGAAAGAAACGACGGGAGGGTGAGAGCGCCGGTGGCTGCGGCCGCAGTCTGGCGAAAAAAAGTTCTGCGAGTAGACATAGATATAGCCGTGAGGATGAACGAGGTACGGTAAAACTACTCGTTTTTAGGCCAATAGCAAGCGATTCAATCGCTTATGCTGGCTATTTTCTGATTATCTATGCAAAAAGACTGGCCCCACAACAAGCAAACACAACGTATGAAACGAATTCTCTTTTTTCTTGCTGCTTATCTATTGGCCACATCGACCTACGCGCAGTCTACACCGAAAATCAAGGTTCTATTGCTGGGTACATTTCACTTCGGCGAAACGGGCGATAAGAATAAAACAGGCTTCAGTGATCTGTTTTCTGTAAAGCGTCAGCAGGAGCTTCAACAGTTAACCAACCAGTTAGCGCGGTTGAAACCTGACAAAATCTTCGTGGAGAATGTACCCGATCGGCAGGCTCACTGGGATAGCTTGTACCAGCAATATCGGCAGGGAAAACTCGACACGATGGCAGTGCGGAATGAGATTGTCCAGATTGCGATGCGCACCGCCCGTAAAGCAGGTTTGCCGCGAGTGGTGTGTGTTGATCATCAACAGCCACTGCCTTATGATAAACTGGAAGCTTTTGAACAACGAACCAGTAAAGATTCGGTGGCTTTGCGCAAGATGGCGGCCTACAAACTGTTAAGTTTGAATTATCCGTACCCGAAGAAGACCAAAACGCTAGCTTCCTCAACGCTGAACGATTTTTTCTTGTACATCAATTCACCGGAATATGATGCTGGTAACCGAGCCGATTATTTTGTCTATGCCCCGTCATCCGGGTACGACAACGACTACACCGGCGTCGAATTCATTACGAGCTGGTACGACCGCAACGCAAAGATTTTTACGAACATCCTCCGTCAGGCCGAACCAACCGATAAGCTTCACATTGTACTGTTTGGCTCCTCACACATGCTGCCTCTTCGGCATTATTTTCAGATGCACCCATATTTTGAGGTAGTCGAGCTAGCGGATGTGCTGAAGTAAAGCAAGAGCTATCTATCTAAATCGTTTCGAGGCTACTCTAACTCTGAGAAATATCAAGTCGGCAAATTCTTTAGAAGTTGGTATATTCGACCTATGAAAAAGCTAACACTTAATGTACCTGATACACTGGACTTGGACAACCGAGATCTGGCTATGCTTGTAGCAACGCGACTGTATGAACAAGGAAAACTTTCACTAGGTCAGGCCGCAGAAGTGGCCGGTTTGACCAAGCGGACTTTTGCTGAGTTATTAGGTAGCTACGATGTTTCTATATTTAATTTTCCGGCCTCTGACTTATCCAGTGATGTAGCCAATGCATAGAACAATCATTGCCGATACAAGCTGTTTGATCATTTTAACCAATATTGGGGAACTTGATATATTGCATAAAGTATATGGTCAAATTACCACAACCTCAGAAGTGGCTAATGAATATGGTAATATACTCCCTGAGTGGGTAGAAATTGCGACTATTACCGACAAATACAGACAGCAACTTCTAGAAATGCAGATTGATAAAGGTGAATCGAGCGCTATTGCATTGGCTCTTGAAACCACAAATTCAACCGTTATTTTAGATGACTACAAAGCACGGAAAATTGCCCAACGTCTTGGCTTATCATTTACCGGGACCATTGGCGTAATTGTTAAAGCTAAACTCAGAGGGATAATACCGTCGATTAAGCCAATTCTTGAAAAAATAAAACAAACGGACTTTCGTATATCGACAGAGCTTGAGTTACAGGCCTTGAAACAAGCGAAAGAATAATAGTTTCCTCACCGCCCAATCAATACCCCCGGATAGTTTCCCGTCCCTTTCTGGGCTTGATACACTAACTTCCCAGCGACCCAGACCGCTTCTATACCGGTTGATAGGGCGCGGTTGTCGCCAATACGGGCGTTATCCTGAACGGTATCGGGGTTGAACAGAACCAAATCAGCGTAGTAGTTGGGGGCTATTATACCCCGGTTTTTTAAGCCCAAGTGCTCGGCGGTCAGGCTGGTCATTTTCTGGATGGCGGTTTCGAGCGGCATTAACTTTTGCTCGCGGACGTAGCGACCCAGCACGCGGGTGAAGGCACCGTAACCACGCGGGTGACCGTCGTTGGCCCCATCGGAGCAAATGTTTGTGTGCGGCCAGGCTAGGAAATTCTTTACATCAGGCTCGTCCATCGACTTACCCATAATGCCTTCGACACCACCAGCTTCCGGATTTTTCTGCGAAAAAGCCGACGCTTCAGACACTAAGCCCATTAGCGTCTGGGCCGGTTGCTCATGGCGCAGTTGAGCTACGTCGCCTACGGTTTTTCCAGCATAAGTCGGGTTAGCTGCAAACCGCACCAGCACCGATTGAGCCGGATCGAATAACTGCTTTACGGCAAACTCAGCACTAGCCAGATTGGTGTAATCGCGCTTTGGAAACAGCACCCGCAACGTTGACATCCAGTAATCATATGGGTAGCAGTCGGCGGTAATATTGATGCCTTCGGCGCGGGCTTTATCGAGTTGAGCCAGCAAGTTGGCGGACTGGCCCCAATGATCTCGGAGGGCAATTTTGAGGTGCGAAATCTGGATCGGCATCTTCGTTGCCCGTCCGATCTGGATTACCTCTTCCACTGCATCGTCCAGCATGACGTCTTCGCTGCGAATGTGGCTGATATAGCGTCCGCCCGAATCGGCCGCAACTTGCGCCAATTGCAGCACCTCGTCGCGGTTGGAGAAAAATGCGGATTCATATTCCAATCCGGTCGATAATCCTAGCGAACCGTGGCTTAGTTCGGTGCGCAAAAGAGCTTTCATACGGTCAACTTCGTCAGGTTTGGCGGTTCGGTATAAGCCGTTAGCGCCCATTATTTTTTGGCGTAGCATCGCATGACCGGTATAGCTTGCCATGTTAACCGATACGGGTTGCCGTTTCAATCGGGCTTGTAATGTATCCATTGGCACACCACCCCCATCTTGACCCACGATAATCGTTGTAATGCCTTGGTTAACAACCGCTAGTGCGTCGGGTTGCAAACCCCAGTCGTGATGACTATGGCTATCAATAAAGCCCGGTGCTAATGCTAGCCCACGCCCGTCGGTCACAGGTTCGTTTGGAAAAGCAGTTAGATCGCCAGTTTCGAAGATACGATCGTTGTAAAGACGAACGGCGGCTTTTTTGGAGGCTATTCCAGTGCCGTCAATCAATCGAATGTTCGTGATTAGCTGTGTTTTTGGTAATTGAAAAGGGCGCCCTTCTACTATTTGACGGGCAACTCGGGAAGCCGCATTTTCCCCACTGGAGAGTACAATCAGCGTTTGTTTTTTGTCGATATACCGAACTATGAGCGTCCGAAAACCAACCCAACTGCCCGTATGTGAGAGCGTCTTGCCACCATCTTCAATCATCCAGCCAAAACCATATGGATAAGTGGAACCGTCGTTAAGCTTGGCTGGTATGAACGCTTCACGCAACGTAAAGGCTTTCACCAGTTTTTCGGTGTACAACGCCCGATCCCAGACCAATAAATCTTCCGCCGACGAATACACGTTGCCATCACCGATTACACCGTCCAGTCGAATCAGGTCGTCCGGGACATTTTTGCCGTTCTCCCGCTTAAAACCATAAACCCGGTTATGCGGTACGGTACCGCTTCTATGGTAATAGATGTAGGTGTTTTTGAGCTTCAGCGGCCGCACGATGTTCTGATCAAAAAAGGCTTCGACAGGCATGCCACTCACTTTGGCAATGATCGACCCCAGCAGCACATAACCGGTATTGGAATACTCCCACTTGTCGCCAGGCTGAAAATTGAGCGGTGGCTTATACTGGTGAAGGAGTTGTAGCATACCGTCGTTGGTAAGCGTGTCGAGTGGCCCAAGGTATTTATTAGCTAGATCGAAATATTCGGGCAGTCCGGACGTGTGGTTTAGTAAATCCCGAACGCTAATGTCCTGATAAGGAAAATCCGGCAGATATGTCTGAATGGGTTCATCGTAGTTAAGCTTCCCACGTTCCTGTAACTGCATGATCATCATAGCGATGAACTGCTTCGACACCGATGCCAGATTGAAGGCCGAACTCGTTGTTAGCGGTTCATTCGTAGCGATGTTAGCCGTGCCTAACGCTTTCGTGTAGGGTACTTTCCCGTTTTCGGCGACCAGAACCACACCATTGAACATTGCCTGATTATGCAGCACGGTCAATACAGAATCGAGCGTTTTCAGTCTCGGTGCTGGTATAGATTGCGCCGAAACCGGCAACCGGAAGCTAATGAATATAATGAGCGGAAGGTAGTTACGGAAGAAATTCATGGATAAGCCGAAGAAAGTTAGGTCAATATAGGGCCTTACACGCAATATATTTGGAGTTTATTGACATATTGCCACGAATGGATTTAGGCTTTTGTTTTGACAGGATTTCCAGGATTAAACAGGATTTTATTTTCAAATCCTGTTTAATCCTGGAAATCCTGTCAAAAAATTATTTATGACTAATCGAGCGATTTTATTAACGGATGGCTTGTTAAGTACGCCCAATGCTAAAACGGCGCATGGTCTAATTCGGGGAACGGAACGATATACGATAATGGGCGTAGTCGATAGCCCAACTGTCGGTCAGGATGCGGGTGTCGTGTTGGACGGGCATACCCGGAATATCCCCGTTTTCGCCACCGTCGATGACGCAATTGACCAAGCTGGACCGATTGATTACGCCATTGTTGCCATTGCAACCAACGGTGGAGTATTGCCGTCGACAATGCTAATCGACATTAAACACTGTCTGGAACAAGGTCTGTCAATCGTTAATGGCCTACACGAATTTCTGAATGACAAACCTGATATGGTGGCGCTGGCTCAGCAATACGGCGGACAACTTATTGATGTACGGCGACCTAAGCCCCGTAACGAGCTGCATTTCTGGACCGGTGAGGTAAAAGAAATCACTGCGCCCATTATTGCGGTAATGGGTATAGACTGCGCCCTCGGTAAACGCACCACCACCCGACTTATTCGGGAAGCCTGCGGCCGAAACGGTTTGAATGCCCAAATGATCTACACCGGTCAGACCGGCTGGCTTCAGGGAGGACAATATGGGTTCGTGTTCGATTCGACGCTGAACGATTTTGTGTCGGGCGAACTGGAACACGCACTCGTATCGTGCTGGCGCGAAACGGGTGCCGATGTGCTGCTTATCGAAGGGCAGGCTGCGTTACGGAATCCGAGTGGCCCTTGTGGTTCGGAGTTTCTTGTGTCGGGAAATGCGCGGCAGGTGATTTTGGTTCATGCGCCGAAGCGGACTTATTACGACCATGATCCGGCTTGGGGTAAAATTCCACCGGTCGAATCAGAAATTGCTTTGATTCGGGCCTATAATTCAGAGGTAATTGCGCTGGCTCTCAACACCGAAGATTGCACCGATGAAGAAGCGTTTGCCTATCAGAAAGAATATGCCGACCGGTTGGGCATTCCGGTACTGCTGCCGTTGCAGGAAGGTGTCGATGCCATTCTCCCCGTTTTCCAGTCCTTAATTATCACCGCTCATGCGCATTAGATCGGTTCGGGCTTTTCTGCAAAATCTGGCCCTTACTAAACCTTACACCATTGCTTACCAAACCACATCGGACGTTGAAAATGTCTTTCTGGAAATTGGACTCGATAATGGCATCATTGGTCTTGGAGCCGCTAATCCTTCACCTGATGTGGTCGGCGAATCGCCGGAACAAGCGTTACAAAATCTAACGGGCGAATGGGCAAATAGCTTAATTGGTAGAGATATACGGCTGTTTCAGGCAATCATTCGCGAAGGCTGGAGACAATTCCCGAATGCGCCCGGTACAATGGCTGCGCTCGATATTGCGCTACATGATGCCTTCGGGCAATTTTTGGGTATTCCGATTGTGCAGTTTTATGGTCAGCAAATTCAGTCGCTGCCAACTTCGGTTACCATTGGCATCATGAACGTGGCCGATACACTGACCGAAGCGGCTGAGTATTACCGACAGGGATTTCGGGTGTTGAAAGTAAAAACAGGCTTAAATGTAGAAGAAGATATCGAGCGAATTCTAAAGCTTCGGGAGCAATACGGAGATGAAATGACCATCCGCGTCGACGCTAATCAAGGCTATTCACTGGCCAATTTGGGTCAATTCTGTGCGGCAACCGCCGAGGCTGGTGTGGAATTGATCGAGCAACCGCTACCGGTCGGTCAGGAGCAGGAGTTGTTAAGCTTACCATCCGAAATTCGGCGAATGTTAGCCGCTGATGAGTCGCTGAAAGGTCCGAAAGCGGCTTTGCAACTGGCGCAGCAGCCACAACCCTTTGGTATTTACAATATCAAGCTGATGAAATGCGGAGGCATTTTGCCAGCGCTCAATATCGCTACTATTGCTCAACCTGCTGGCATTTCCCTGTTTTGGGGCTGTAATGACGAAAGTCGTGTTAGCATCACAGCCGCCCTGCATGCCGCTTTTGCTTGTCCGCATACCCGCTACATCGACCTCGACGGTAGTTTCGACCTAGCTGAAGATATCGTTTCCGGTGGTTTCGTAGTCGAAGATGGCTTTATGCGCCCAACGGCAGGAGCGGGGTTGGGGTTGAGTAAATTATAACCATACATCCTATATCCGACATCATACCTTAAGAATGCTTCCTTACTTTCCTTTTGGTCAGCAGTTTAACGACAGAATGGGCACGTCTCCATTGCTGGAAAGCGACCGATTGGTTGAAGTAGATGAGCATTATTTAGAGGAAGTCAGGCTAAAGCGGCAACTATTGGCAGAACTGCCTGACTATTATTTTCAGGCGCTATCTACTTACGAAACCGCCCAATGGGAAGTGGTGGAGCTGATCTTAATCAATCTGGCACGGTTCGCTCCCGATCAGTTTACACTTCGGCAGGACGGTAATCGCTGGTGCTGGACGAACCACCTGCTAGACGAAGAAATAATGTTTACGTTCGGTGATCTGACTACACTTCCATGCCAGCCGCTTGACTGGGTAGGTCGGCAGGTGCAGGAAGATTTGATTTTACTGGCCGGACCAGAAGCAAGGTTGGTGGTCGGACAGCTTTGTTTCGCTAACGATTGGTGTTTGGATGAGAAAATAGGTCTTCCTTTCTGGCAGATTCATGCGCTTATCACACCAATTGTGGAACCGATGATGAAGGCTGCACTGAAACTGATGGAACGGTTACCCATTGGTCGACCGGTTTGGCGGGCCAACTGGAGCGTAAGGGTGAGTGATCAACTAGATATGACAAGTCGCCACGCGCCGGTGCTTAAACAATTGCTTACTGAACGCGTAGCTGAACTGACTCCTGAAACCATTGGTCAGCAACTCTATGTCCGGGTCGAACGGCAAACGTTAACCCGATTACCACAATCCGGCGCTATTTTATTTGGTATCCATACCTACCAGAACCGGTTAGCACACGAAGCGGCTGATCCGGATCGTGCCCGACGCATGACGCAGGTGTTTAGAACAACGCCTTCGGCCATGCTCGACTACAAAAGCATGACAGGATTTCTACCAATACTGATGGAATATTTGAGTCGACAGATCAGTAATAAACAATTATGACCAAACTAGCCCGTACGCTCGATACACGCTCTGCTGTTCTGCTGGTAGTTAGCGGAATAGTGGGCTCCGGTGTTTTCAAAAAAGTAGCTCCGATGGCCGCTGAGTTAGGCTCGCCCTTACTGATACTGGCCTGTTGGGCTATGGCTGGGTTGGTCAGTCTGGCAGGAGCGCTTACCTATGCCGAAATGGCGGGTATGTTTCCACAGTCGGGTGGGGAATATAATTACTTCCGGAATGTATACGGCCGTCTGTTTGCGTTTCTTTACGGCTGGGGTTGCTTTACCGTTATGCGGACTGCTACGATTGCTGCTCTGGCGCACGTTTTCGGTCAGTCGCTTATTTCTCTGACGGGCTTGCAGGGTAATGCTGTTGAGTTAGCTGTGAAGGGTGTGGCTACGGGTCTAATTGCTTTCCTGAGCTTGGTCAATTACCGGGGTATTAGAGCCGCCGAAGGCTTGAGCCGGGTGCTTATCTACACCGTATTTGTAGCCATCGCTATTATTGCCTTTTTAGGTTTCTCGGCGAACTCAGGGAGTTTTACAAACCTCACTCATTCGGTTCAACCCACTGATACAACGGCCCAAGGTAGTTTATTAGGTTCGCTATTTGTGGCGTCTTTAGGAGCTTTCTGGGGGTACGACGGCTGGAATCAAATTGGGTATATCGGCGAGGAAATTAAAAATCCGCAACGCAACCTGCCGATTGCGCTCGGTGTTGGCACCAGCATCGTCATTGGGATATATGTGTTGCTTAATGTGGTTTATGTCTATGTGTTGCCCATTGAGTCATTAATGGCATTAGCCAACTCGCCCGGTAAAATTGCGGCTGTAGAAGTAGTTCGTCAGGCGGCAGGCTGGATAGGAGCCACGTTTATTTCAGTCCTGATTCTGATTACCACATCCAATTCAACCAATGCGTCGATTCTGATGCCTGCTCGGGTTTTTTACGCGATGGCTCGCGATGGGCTGTTTTTCAAAGCAGCCGCTACAATTCATCCCCGCTTTCAAACCCCATCAGTAGCCATCCTTTTTCAGGCAGGCTGGGCTATTATTCTGGTATGGTCCGGCAGTTTCGACCAGTTAACCGATATGCTGGTGTTTGCATCGTTCATTTTCTACGGAGCTACGGCGATTGGTGTAATTCTTTTACGACGTACGCAACCCGACAGAGTACGCCCTTATCGCGTTATTGGTTATCCGGTCGTTCCGATATTTTTTGCTATTTTTTGTGCCTTGCTGGTCGTTATGACACTTGTGAACCAACCTCGCGAAGCGCTAACGGGGTTAGGTCTGATTGCAACGGGTTTGCCGTTTTATTGGGTTTGGCGGAAGAATGTCTGACAGCAAAGTCACTTTCTTAATCGGGTAAACTGCCTTACTGAAGAACAATGTTAGGGGGAACATCAATCTTGGGCTGGCAATTAGTGTAACAAGTTGTTGTTCGCTGGGTTAGTACCAAAGAATCAGATCATAGCCTTAGGTTAGTCTGGTACGTTTCTCATACAAACCAATAGCATCATGATTCAAACGATTGATCTTAAGAATGACTGTATTTTAGGCTACCGCATAGATGGCGATATTTCACTGGAGGACATTAAGCCTCTGATTGCTGAGGTCAAAAGGAAAGTAGCCGATCATCCAGAAAAACTACGGGCTTATGCCGAATATATCAGTATCGGGTCTATTTCTCCCCAGGCTTTTTGGGAAGACCTAAAAGCAGATGCGGCTTTTTTAGGCGCTTTTGACAAAGCAGCCGTAGTCACGGATAAAGACTGGGTAGGTTTATTGGCCAAAATTGGCAACCTCTTCCCTGGCTTGACGATCAACGTGTTTCCCTTTTCAGAACGGGAGCAGGCTATTAACTGGATAACACAGTAATCAAGAGGAAAAGGTTGTAGAGCCAGGATAAAAATTACTCTTTGGAGGCCCGAAGAGCGGGTAGCCCAATACCACTTGCCGCAAAGCCTCCGTCGACAGCAATCATCTGTCCAGTAATATACGCGGCCTTAGACGAGCATAAGAATACTACCATCTCGGCAATATCCCGTTCGGTGGCCGAGCGATTTAACGGAATACCGTCGTAATAGGCCTTAATAATATCAGGCGAATGAACGGCTTCTGCCAATTTGGTCTTTACTGGACCAGGTGAAACACAGTTTACGCGTACTCCATAATCGCCTAGCTCCACCGCCAGTTGCTTGGTTAAATGAACTACGGCGGCTTTTGATGTACCATAGGCTACCCGTAGCGTACTGGCCCGAACTGCAGAAATTGAACCTATATTAACTATGCATCCCCGACTTTCTTTCAGGGCGGGTATAACGGCTTGTGTACACAGGAAAACCCCATCCAGATTAGTTGCCATAATCGTTCGCCAGGTGGCAAAATCCGTTTTTTCAAGCGGCTGGAAAACGGCTACACCTGCGTTGTTAATCAATGCATCGATGCGCCCGAAGGCATTGAGCACGGTTGAGACCATTTCCTGCACCATACCCGGATCTGAAACGTCACAATAGATCGACAAGGTACCGGGCAATGCTTCCGATGCTTTTTGTAGTTCGGTTTCGTCGCGGTCAACCATAGCGACTCGCCAATTTTCTTCCAGAAACAATTTTGTTGTGGCAAGGCCGATGCCCCTGGCTGCTCCTGTTACGATGGCAATTCTGTTTGTCATACTTAGAAAACTATCGTTGAATGCGGTACAAATAAGGTGCTTTGTTGGCGGCCCCTGTAAATTTCTTTTCCAAACGTTCTAAGGCATTCAGATCCAAAATCCGTTTCTGGAAATTATTACGGGCAAAGGTGGTCTCTAAAAGAACTTCATAGAGTTCCTGCACCTCTCTCATGGTAAACGTTTCTGGCAGTAAGTTAAACGCATTCCGTTTAATGTCCAGATTTTTGCGCAGGTCTTCGATCGCGTTCGTTACGATCTCACCGTGATCCATAATTAGGGGTGGCAATGATTTTAGGTCATACCAGGCAATGAATTCATCCAGTTCATTTTTTTGAGCAACAACCCGGTTCATATCAACTAACGCATAATAGCCGATGGATATAGATCGCTGGGTAAACCATTCATATTCAGTTCTATGCTGCTCTTTCGCGTTTAACTTTTCGGGATTTAGTTCAATAAGCCGATCCAGAAAAGCCCGACTGTTTCGACTTGCCTTGCCCGCCACCTGAAATTGCTCCAGATAGCTATCGTTAATACCGGTTCGGTCTCTGATAATTCGCTGGGCGGCCTCATCGATATCCTCATCCTGATACACAAACCCACTGGGTAATGCCCAAAAATCGCCTTTAAAATTGATCTTGGGTATTAGAATCTTAAGCTGTTGACTCTGATACCCAAAAATGACACAATCAATCGAAACCTGCTGAATATAACCTTGTTGACTCAGTGAATTCATATTCTGACGAGGGTGTTACTTTGCCCAGCGTGATCGCAGATAGTAGGCTGCAGCTTTCGGTTTCCGGTCGCGGGTAAATACACCTTTATAATTCATTCCGCCAAACCGGATAATACCCTGTCCAGTCTTGAAATCCGAAAAGGCCCATACATGCATACCGGCAATATAGTCGCGTGAGGCCGCAAAATCGAGATACAATTTCAAATAAGCAGTCTGAAATTCTTCCGTATACATTTCCGGTTCTTCGGCATGCATGCCGGGGTACGTATCCGCGCCAAACTCCGTAAAAATAACGGGCTTGTTGAACCGTTTGTGTATGGCATCGGCTTCCATCGCCAATAAGTTAGCGGCTCCGGCCAGATCGCCCGTGTGGGTGTACCAACCGTAATAGCGGTTAATGCAGATCACATCGGCCAGACCGATCCATTCCATCGGGCCACCCATCACCCCGACCAACGTAGCTAACCGGGTATCATCTTTTTGTTTGACGGTCGCAAATAACTCTTTAAATAACTCGATACTTTTTGGAGTAGCCTCCCGACCCGCTGGCCCACCCGTTACGCTCACATCTCGGGGAAACGGTTCATTGGCCACGCACCACATAATGACCGATGGGTGGTTTTTATCCCGCGTAATCAGCTCACTGATATACTGTTTACACTGAGCATGCCGCTGGGCCAGCTCGGTCGTATCGCCGTGGAAATACAAACCCACCGCCGGAATTTCGTCGATAACCAGAAAGCCTTCCCGGTCAGCCATGCGCATAAATTCTTCGTCGTACGGGTAATGGGAAGTGCGAAACGAATTAGCACCGGTCCATTTCATCAGCGAAAAATCTTTCACGATGACCGGATTTGCCGTTCCTCGCCCGAAAATGGGAAAGTCTTCGTGCTTGCCAAAGCCTTTTAGAAAAATGGGCTTCCCATTTAGCAACAGCTGCTTATCGGTCGTGCTGATCGTGCGGACTCCCGTTTCCAGTGTATAATGATCGAGCGTGTTTTTGGTGTCGCCAATCGTTACGTCGGTTTGATACAGATGTGGATTTTCAGGAGACCAGAGCCTTACATTTGGTATAGAAATAGTAGCAGTTGCCGTGTTCCCGGCAAAACGTAGAGGAGCTTCGTATCGTTGGCTGTTTCCACGGATGATAACGGTCCCTTTAGCCGCTTTGCCTTCGGATGCTACAGTTACTTCGACGCTACCCGTGGAGCCCGCAAAACCTGTTTTTACAGTTATGTCTTTGATCGACGCGGTGTTAGGAACGGAATAGAGCCAGATGTCGCGATGCAAACCCGCGTAGGGAAAGAAATCGTAATTCGATTTGGGGAAGTTGGTGAACGGTCCGCCCTGCACGTTGCCTGTAGGCACTCGACTCGGTTTAAGCTTATTTTCGAGCTGAATCGAAATACGGTTAGGCAGCCCCCAATTTATATACGGGCCAATCTCGAATGCAAAGGGTAAATTCCCACCTTCATGCGTACCTACCGGTTTACCATTGATCCACAGTTTAGCCGCGTATGTGGCTGACCCGATTCGAATGAAAATCCGTTGTCCTTTCCAGGTCGTGGGCACAAACGTCTCTTTCTCGTACCAGACCATGCCCAGATAATCGCGGCTATCGGTAAACTGGTCGTTCCAGCTACCCGGCACAGCAATGGACCGGGTCTCGCCAGACCGGGTCTCGCCAGACCGGGCCATAGTTAGCCCATTTTGCCAATTCTCTTTCTCTCCTACTTCGGTCGAATCCTTTTTGAACTGCCACATTCCCGATAGGTTCAAGGTATTGCGAACCTCGTTTTGTTGGGGGAACAACGCGATTCGTGAGGGATCGGCGGCCGTAAAGGATTGAGCCAGGCTAGGAAGGATGCCAGTAATAAACAAAATGATTGAGGAGGGCAGGTATTTGAGATTCATTTTCAGTGAATTAGGCGATTGGAGTGACGATAAGCGGATTACGTGACAAAGATATAGATTCGGAAAAAATTATTGTCTATTATTTTAGACAATAAGAAAATTTCTTTTTTACCTTTGCATAATCACGTTTTGTCGTCTGATCATATTGCTGGCTAATACAGGTAGTTTCACCAGTCAGGACGATGTTAAACTGCTTACCAATCTGGTCCCTAAAGACGGTAAATTGAACAGATCTCTCATGAATTCAGCAAAAATCTACGCGAACGGCTTTGTTTACCTGTTCGTATTAGCCCTAAGTCTGAGCCGGGCAATAGCTCAGAATACGCCAGTAGCTGACACACTGTTTAAAGAGCCTTACGTCGATCAGGAAGAATGGCGGGACAAACCCGTTCGTCATTGGTATGTACACGGTGGTTTTAAGGGTACCAATACGCGTTTCTCGTTTTACTTTCCACCGAAAGAAGGGTATCAGGGACGTTTTTTTCAATACATTACACCCTTTCCAGATAATGAAAATCTATCGCAGGGCGCTTCTGGTGAAGAAGATAAAATTGGCTTCTCTATCAGTAGCGGAGCTTATTTCATTGAAACCAATGGGGGAGGGAAAGTCGATTTTGCCAAGCCTGGTTTTGCCAATGACCCAACCATTGGCGCTTATCGAGCCAATGCCGCATCAGCTCAGTACTCGCGGGTAGTTGCGGTTAAATTTTATGGTGGGAAGCGGCCTTACGGCTATGCTTTTGGGGGAAGCGGAGGGGCTTACCGAACCATTGGGGGTATTGAAAATACCAATGGCGTTTGGGATGGGGTGGTTCCCTACGTAGTCGGTTCTCCGATGGCGATTCCGAACGTCTTTTCGGTGCGTATGCAGGCTATGCGCGTACTCAATGATAAGCTGCCCGGAATTATCGACGCTGTAGAGCCGGGAGGAAGTGGTGATATGTATGCCGGACTTAATCCAGAAGAAAAACAGGCCTTGCAGGAAGTTACCAAAATGGGTTTCCCACCTCAATCCTGGTTTGGTTATAAAACCATGGGTGTTCACGGTTTCGTCGCGGTTTATCAGGGCATGGTCATGGCCGATCGGAAATACTTTACTGATGATTTTTGGAAAACCCCTGGTTACTTGGGAGCTAATCCACCCGCGTCACTCTTGAGGGCCCGCATTCAGCAGGTAAGTAGAATTAAGGCCGGTATTTCAACGGATCAGGCCGTTAGCCTGGGACTGATGGAACGCCCTTCGGCGCAGGAACGGGGTACGGCCGATCTGGCCTGGAAAAGTCAGGGAAAGCCGGAAGGAACGATGCCCGTTGCGTTTCAACTGGAAGAAAGCCTACCTGACGTTGGTTTTCAGGGGGGCGATTTGCAGATTAAAAGTGGAGCCGCTGCGGGAAAGACCTTGCAACTGACCAAAATCGTAGGCGATAAGGTCATTCTGGGTCCTGCTGACATGGCTGTGCTGGCTCAGCTCAAGCCGGGCGATGAGATTCAGGTGGATAACTCTAATTTCCTCGCTGCCCAAACGTACCATCGTTACCAGGTGCCCGGTAAAGAGTACACGGTATGGGATCAGTTTCGGGATGCTGAGTGCAAACCGATTTATCCGCAGCGTCCTATGTTGCTGGGGCCGTTATTTACCCGGGGAGCCGCTGGCGTATTACCAACGGGTAAATTTACAGGAAAAATGATTCTGCTGTCGTCTCTGTGGGATCGGGAGGCTTTTCCCTGGCAGGCCGACTGGTACCGGTCGCGTGTAAAGGAAAATTTGGGTGCCGATACAGATAATCACTTTCGACTCTGGTACACGGATCATGCGCTACACGGCGATCTGTCAAAACAGGAAGACCCGACCCGCACGGTCAGCTACTTGGGCGTGTTACAACAGGCTTTGCGTGATTTGAGTACCTGGGTCGAAAAGGGAATTGCTCCTGCGGAAACGACGGCCTATAAAATTGAGGATGGGCAGGTGATTGTACCCGCTACAGCGACTGAGCGTAAGGGCATTCAGCCGGTGGTTATGCTACAGACTAACGGCAGTAAACGTGCGGATAGTAAGGTTGGGCAATCAGTAGCGTTTATAGCTCTGGTTGCGGTACCTCCTCATACAGGAAAAATAGTAGCTACAAACTGGGATTTTGATGGTACCGGTTCGTTTTCAGAATCGGGTAAGATTGCGCCTGTCAGCAGAACGGATTCGCAGGTTACGGTGAAAACAACACATACATTTACCAAACCCGGCACGTATTTCGTCACGTTGCGAGCTAGTTCCCAGCGGCAGGGCGATGCCAAAACGCCTTTTACCCGTATTCAGAATCTGGACCGTGTACGGGTGGTAGTAAAGTGATTGAATGTAAGGCTGTCGTCAATTATGGGCTGCTTACCTAAAGGACGACTTGGCACTTACAGTACTATTTAACGAACACGCTCTACTAGGAGTTGGTCTTTAAAGCTGGCAAGCTTACGGTTCCTGTCTGGAGCTTTCGGAAAAACACTCCTTTATATAACCGGCCCAGCGGAAGCGTTTCGGTAGCTAGAGTAACTTGATCCGCATTGTAACTGAGCACTTTATCCCAGGCAACGATAAATGATTTGTGCACCCGAATGAACTTATCTTCAGGGAGTTTCTCCTCCATATATCCTAATTTTTCGGACGCTACATAGGATTTTCCGGCTGTGTGCACCTTTATATAATCACCCAGCCCCTCAATAAAAAGAATGTCCTTCAGGAAAATTTTTGTTTGATCCCGGCCAACCTTAAAAAACATGTACGTCTCCTCATAGCGGCTGGGCATTTGAGAAGGTAATTCAGAGCTGTTTTGATAATGCAGGTACTTGGAAACGGCTCGCATGAACCGTTCCTGGGTAATCGGCTTAACTAAGTAATCCAAAACATCTAGTTCAAAGGCCGTAGCTGCGTACTCCCGGTAAGCCGTCGTTAGAATGATTTTCGGGCGGGTTTTTACCGATCGTATCAAATCCAGACCGGACAGTTTGGGCATCTGAATATCCAGGAAGGCCAGGTCAACCGGGTTAGTCTGCAAAAACGTGAACGCATCGACTGCATTATCCAGGGAGGCTACGACGGTGAAATCGGGCAGATTGGAAAGATGCTCCATGAGGAGCGCCCTTGCCGGTGCTTCATCATCAACAATCAAGCAATTAGTCATCTTTTAACGTGTTAATCGTCAAGCTAATCAGGTACGAGTGAGGCTCGTCAATAATCGTTAGCTCATGCGCATTCGGATAAAGTAAGGATAACCTTTTCTTTACGTTTGCCAAGCCAATCCCCCCCATATCGGAGACAGGAATTGATGATTGATCGTCCTTACTGTTAGCGATCTTAACTGAAAAGTTGCCGGGTTGTCGGGCAATGTCGATGCGTATCCAGCTTAATCCCGGCGAGTTCGCCACGCCATGTTTAAAGCTGTTCTCCACCAAAGGCAATAAGAGCAAAGGAGCGATTTGGAGATCATGGATGGGGGAATACAGATTAATCGATACGTCCAGTTTGGGTCCATATCGGTTTTTTTGCAGTTCGATATAATGTTCGATGTAGGCAATTTCCGTCGATAAAGGCACCATTGCCTGAGCCGATTCATACAAATTGTACTCCAGAAAACCCGACAGATGCGCAATCAGCGATGCCGTCTCTGGGCTACTTTTCAAGGCAGTCGAATAGATATTATTTAACGTATTGAAAACAAAATGGGGCTGAACCTGCGCTTTTAGCAGACTTAGTTCTGCCGTTGTTGTCTGCTGCACCAATTGGTGTACTCGAAAGCGGTCCTCATACCAGGATTGTATAAAATAATACAAAGCATATAAGCCAGCTATCGCGTAGAGGTTAACAAAGTCGACCAGCATTTTTCCAGCCGAAAGAAAAGGCATATGCTGAGCTTGAGGAAAGTACGTCGGGTAAATAAGATAGTAATTGATGTACCGCCTGAGGATGAGCAGAAACAGGGAGCCGAGAACCAGATACACCCAATCGATTACCTGGCTGGTTTCTGCCAAACGCTTCTTAATCAAGAAATAAACGGCCAGTTTGGAAAAGAGGAAGGCAACGGGCAGGGCCATGCAGGCATTGATAAAATAGTCGTGATAATTGCCATACAGAGACGCCAGACCTAGCCACTGATACAAGAAATACAGTAGCCAGAAAATGGTATTAAACGTAATGTCTCGATTTACGGTCATGAATACTCCCTCCCGAACTAAGGTAAGGCTTTTGACTATCGATGAGCTAGTGCGTTACCCAGTTTTCGATCAACAACCGTATTTTTCGGTAAACGGCGAATACCGATGAATTGGGTTGTGTACCGACAATACGTCTGGGCGTAACGACAGGTGGCTACTTTTGAGCGTATATCAATGAGCCCTAGATCACCATGAAACTACTGATACGAATCGGCCGGGCCTTCTACGCGGTCGCTCTTTTTGTGTATGGTTTCCAGCAACTTTATTTTGGGACTTTCCGGGATGTATTTTTTTCGGTCTATCAGCAGCACCTTCCTTTCCTGAACGTATTCGCCTGGGCTTTCGGACTCTATCTGATCGTCACAGGCGCTTTTCTGTTTGTACCCGGTTCTGGAAAAAAAGCGGCTCTAATGCTGGGAACTATCTTGATGCTGCTGTTCCTGGGAACCCATATAACTTACGAACTCATCTCAGAACCTAATAAACTGTATCACTTAGGCTTATGGACGGCTCCATTAAAGGAACTGGCTCTGGCTGGGGGCGCTTTTGTAGTAGCTTATTCGTTTCAAACGCCATTAACTGGTAAGCTGGCGGTTTTAGGAAAAATTATGCCCTATGGCAATTTATTTTTCCTCTACACCATGGCCAGCTTTGGTATCTCACACATCATTTATGCGGAGTTTCTGGCCAATACCGTTCCTGACTGGATGGCCAATCACCTGTTTTGGGTAAATCTGACGGGCATCGCATTAGTCGCTTCCGGCATAGCCATTATACTGGGGATACGTATCCGGATTATTGCCCTGCTACTCTCGCTGATGATCTTTTTGTGGTTCTGGCTGGTCCATGTCCCCGGCGCTATGTCAGACCCGGTCGGCAGCCGGGGAAATCTCCTGGCCAGTGCGTTTGATGCGCTGGCTTATAGCGGGATAGCCCTACTAATCGGCCTCACCATGAAGCAGCAGAAATGGGTTGAAGACATCGAACGTTGGCAATGATTCTACCTCGCGGAGCCATCAACGAAATATCAAGTAGCATGAAACGGAACAACAGTATTGATATTATGCGCGGTCTGGTCATGATCATTATGCCCTTGGACCACGTTCGGGATTTTTTACATATAACCTCGTTAACGCAGTCTCCAACAGACCTGACGACCACCACACCAGCGTTATTTTTTACCCGATGGATCACGCATTTATGCGCGCCGACGTTTGTCTTTCTTTCCGGCACCTCCGCTTTTCTGTCCATGAAGGCTAAAAATGATCTGGCTACTACCCGGAGTTTTCTGCTGTCAAGAGGCTTGTGGTTGGTGCTGTTAGAGTTCAGTGTAGTTAATTTCGGATTATGGTTCGACCTAAATTTCGATGTCCTGATTTTTGAGGTGATTGCCGCCATTGGGGTTGGGTTCCTTATCCTCAGCCTGTTGTTAAAATTACCTCCCCAGACGGTCGGATTAATTGGCGTGCTGATCGTTGCTCTTCATGCGTTGGTCAGCTTGATTCCGGTTCCCCAAAACGCGCTGGCAAAAGTGCTGATGGCGCTTTTCTCACCTACGGCTTTTCCCTATGGTACCGGGAAATTATTTCTGATCGCCTACCCGCCCATTCCCTGGCTCGGCATTATGCTGATCGGTTATGGTGTCGGACCTTTTTTTGAGTCGCCCGAAAAGGTGCAGCGACGAATCTTTCTGAAAATTGGTTTACTATCGCTAGGCTTATTTCTGGCTCTACGAGTAGCGAACCTATACGGTGATTCGGTTAACTGGTCTCCCCAGAAGAATCTACTTTACACGTTTTTTTCGTTCATTAACGTGACTAAATACCCCCCATCGCTGCAATTCTGTCTACTTTTTCTGGGAATCATGTTTCTGATTCTTTCGCGGTTACAGGGCCTGAAAAATGGGTGGACGGACCGGGTGAGTGTCTATGGGAAAACACCCTTGTTCTATTTCCTGGTGCACTGGTATTTGATTCACCCGCTCGTTTTTGTCATGGTCTTCCTGCAAGGGTTCGAAAGTTCTGATCTGATATTCGGCTCGAACTTCGGCCGGCCCAAAACGGGCAGTGGAGTTGAGTTATGGGCGATTTATCTGATTTGGCTGTTGACCGTCCTGGCGATGTACCCGCTTTGCCGATGGTACGGAAACTATAAAAATCGTCATAAAGAGGTAACGTGGCTGCGTTATATCTAATCGGAAACGCAGTCGTTTCTATAGAATCAACGTATCAACAATTCAGTAACAGACCATGATTTATTGCACCCCTTTTCTCTTGTTCGATGGCAATTGTGCTGAGGCCATGACCTTTTATCAGCAGTGTTTGGGTGGCGAGTTAACCCTAGTTAAATTGGGGGATACGCCCATGAAGGATCAGTTTCCCGTCGAAAAACACAACCGCATAATTAATGCGCTACTAAAAAGTGGTGCTATTGATATTTCAGCTACTGACTGGATGGCTTCCCCCATCCTGGACCCTAAACCGGGTAATACGGTAAGCCTGTTTCTGATCGGGGATTCTTATCTGGAACTCAAATCGATTTTTGATAAACTCGCCGAGGGGGCCGATCCAGACAAACGAACGTTTCAGGAACTCCATGCAGTGCCTTTTGGCAGCTATGGTCAATTCACTGATAAGTTCGGCGTTGGCTGGGTTTTCAAAGCAGGCAAGGCAAACTAGTTAAGTAAAACGCTATGAATCAAGAACAAGCACATCGGTTTGCCGATGAATGGATCAGTGCGTTTAACGCTCATGATCTCCCCGCTATCCTGGCCCATTATGCTGATGAATTGAAATTTTATTCGCCGTTCATTCCGCTTCTAAAGTTCGATGAATCTGGGTGTATTACCAGCAAGCGTGATCTGGAACGCTATTTCCAGCTTGGCTTAGACACCTATCCTGACCTATACTTTACTATGCACAACGTTTTTGTGGGTATCGACACGTTAGCGATTTACTATACGTCCGTGAATGACCGATTAGCTTGCGAAGTTTTTCAACTAAATGAGCAGGGTAAAGCCGTGACCGTATTTTGTCATTATACTACGGCAGAAGCTCTTCCAGGTAAAGCATAACTAGTGAAATAGACTTGCTATCTTTTATTGGGCAAAAAGCTAAGAAATACCAGTCCAGAATAAGGTAGCAAGTCCAGAAAATTCACTTAGGTGATATTGCCCACTGAGAGAAAGGATGTTTAATTAGTTGAGAATTATAATACTTAATTTCCTGCGTTACTTCCTGGTCTACCCAGGCAGGTAGCCGTACGTCCTGATGTTCATCCGCTAATTCAACTTCAGCTACGACTAGCCCCGAATTCGCTCCCTGAAATTCATCGACCTCCCAGACCAGCCCTTCATACTCAACCTGATAGCGAACTTTTTCAATGATTGGTTGCTCGCATAAGTGAAGTAATTCTAAGACCTCAGAGGAGGGAATCTCATATTCATATTCAGCCCGGCTGGCTCCAAGGCTCTTCCCTTTTATGGTTATGTACCCTTTATCTTCCACCCGACGAACCCGAACGGTCCGCTCCGGATGACTGCTTAAATAGCCTTGCTGATAAAACTGGCCTTTGGCCTCTTTCTTCCAATCGGTCCCCTTGACCAGAAACTTTCGTTCGATTTCAACACCCATATATCTTTTGTTAGGTTAATTAATCGGTACTAGTTTAGCGAATAACTTCTGCTTCTTTTTGCCAGATTTTCCAGTATAATCGGTACTGACCCACAAAAGCGTCGGCTTTTTGGGCAAATAAACGATTGGCCAGGGGAAAGATTTTTCTCTGCAAGATGGTTCGTTGCTGGTGGAGTACCTGCGATATCCTTTCTTTACTTTGCTGATTGCGCAGCAAAAGTCGGTCCGACTCTATTTCCAGGGCTAAGACGCCAAAATCATGGTCATCCCCTAATAACTCTCCTAATTGACCGAATTCATAGCCGTAGGACTTAATAAGACCTGGCCAGATCGGTTCCAGCAACCGGGTATGGTACCCAAGCGTTTTTACTTCTTTGCGCAGTTCATGCAGATTGTGGATCGTGGCTTCCTGGCTGGCCAGGTGTAAGGCCTTACGACCCCGACGGTAGATGGCTTCCAGGTTTGGTCTAATAATCGAGAAGGATCGCTGGTGTTTGCCAAGGCCCGAAATCCTCAACGGGGCCACTCGCAAAGCCTCGAAGATGACCTCAATAGTGGATGATTCCTCAAAGAACGCTTGGGATATCTGGTCCTGCTGGTGAGCCAACGATTTGTGCAGAGTAGCGATGACAGCTGGGGCAATTGGCTGAGGATGAAGCTGGCGAAGTTTCTCCAGGGTTTTGATCATCACGGTAGCATCTCGTAAGGGAGAAAGTGTCTGGCCAATGGTCCGGTAGTGGGTATTGGCCTGTTTAAATATATCTTTTTTTAGCTCACTTTTGACCAGCCGAAGCAGCGCTCGACTCTTTTTGATTCGTTTCCTGACCGTATGAATGGCATCCCCTTTATCCTGACCTGGATTGTCCAGGGCTTGGCGAGCGGCCAGAGCTTGCTCCGTCAGGATTCGCTGGATATTGTGAGCAATCGACTGCTCCTGCTTAAAGACATACCCCATGGTAACTACAGTAATTGAACGCACACTGATGAGGAGTTAACTATGCAAGGACCCCTTTGTGTTTTAACCTGGTTAGGTCACTTAAATGTGATCCGAAAGCTAACAAATAGCTCATTAGTAGATACTCATTAATAGACTTAGATACCAGAAGCTACTAATCGCTTATGTGCGGTACTTTTGACTACAACAAAAGCTGTTTAGGCTACGGCTGTTTAGGGCTGGTTGCGGAATTTTGCCCCAATAAAAAACAGCAGTATGAACATCGTATTAACCGGATCGCTGGGCAACATTGGCAAACTACTTGCCCCAGCGTTAGTGCAGAAAAAACACGCTGTAACAGTTATCAGCAGCAATCCCGATCGACAAGCCGAGATTGAGTCTATTGGAGCCAAAGCGGCCATCGGCACCATGCAGGATGTGGATTTCCTGGCCCAAACTTTCCAAGGGGCTGATATTGTCTATCTCATGGAAACAATGGAAGCCGTTGGAGATGTATTCGATAAGTCGGTTGACTTCATTGGCCAGATCACCCAGATCGGTCAGTATTATAAACAGGCCATTGAGCGCTCAGAAGTAAAGAAGCTAATCCACCTCAGCAGCATTGGGGCCGACATGGAAACCGATACGGGCATTCTTCGTTTCCACCATAACGTGGAACAACTGTTGCGACAGCTACCAGCAGACGTGGATATCAAATTTATTCGTCCTGTGGGCTTTTATATCAACATGATGTCCTTTATCCAGACGATCAAAAATCAGGGAGCTATCATTTCCAACTACGGCGGGGATGAAAAAGAGCCCTGGGTATCACCCATCGACATTGCCGCTGCGATCGCCGAAGAAATGAATACATCATTTGCGGGGCGCACCGTGCGTTATGTAGCCAGCGATGAAGTATCGCCCAATGAAATCGCTAAAGCCTTGGGGCAAGCCATTGGTAAGCCCGATTTGCAATGGAAGATCATTTCAGATAAGCAGTTACTTAGTGATTGGCTGAACATCGGGTTTAATGAGCAAGTGGCGAAAGGGTTTGTTGAGTTGCAGGCCAGCCAGGGCAATGGCAAGCTCTATCAGGATTACTACGGCAACCGACCCAGGCTGGGGGAGGTAAAACTGGCCGATTTTGCCCAGGATTTTGCAGCCGCCTATAACCGCGAAGATTAAACGCATAGATTACTGTAAGCAAAAATAGACTTATTCACATACCACCAACCGATTCGGATCGACCGGCTATGGCAAATGTTCAGCGCATCAAAAGCATCAGTGAATTTCACCGGCTGCGGGGCCTGCCTAAACCCGAACATCCACTCATCAGTGTCGTCGATTTCAACGCTGTTCAGCGTTCGCCAGAAATGAGTCAGGTCAGCTGGGTGCTGGATTTTTACCAGATTTCCATCAAAAGGGGCGTAGCGGCCAAGCTCAAGTACGGCCAGCAGACATACGATTTTGATGAAGGCGTCATGTTTTTTATTGCGCCCGGCCAGGTATTCCGCATTGAAGTCGAACCCGACCCGACTAGCCAGCGTTCGGGTTGGATGTTGTTAGTTCATCCCGACTTTTTATGGAATACCCCACTGGCCAAAACCATCCGGCAGTACGCTTACTTTGACTATTCGGTCCATGAAGCCCTGTTTTTGTCGGAGAAGGAAGAAACGGTGCTGAATAGCGTCATTCAAGCCATTCGGCTGGAATATCAGGCTAATATTGATGCCTATAGTCAGGGGATTATCATCTCGCAGATCGAAACCCTGCTAAGGTATGCTGAACGATTTTATCACCGCCAGTTTATTACCCGTCAAATCACTAATCACGCGCTTTTAGGTCGGTTGGACGAGGCCTTAATGGCGTATCTAAACAGCGACGAACAGCTCAAAAACGGGCTGCCTAGTGTTCACTATATGGCTGAGGCATTAACCGTTTCCCCGCGGTATCTAAGCAGCCTGCTCAAGGTATTGACCGGTCAAACAGCCCAGCAGCATATCCACGAAAAGCTAATTGAGAGAGCCAAAGAGCAGTTATCAACGACCAATCTCTCGGTAGGCGAAATTGCTTATAGTTTAGGTTTTGAGCATCCTCAATCGTTCAGTAAGCTCTTTAAAGCCAAAACCCAGCTCTCGCCGTTAGCCTTCCGGCAATTGTTTACCAACAACTGATGGGCAGGATTCATCTGCTTACTATAACGTCTCGATAAACGCCCTGGCTACAGGAAGATGTATGAAGCTTCCTTCGTCTAAGAGGATAATTCAGCACTATCGATATAGTTCGATCTGTAGACTTGGAACATCGGTATAGGTTCAAGAGATAGTGTTTACGAGTTTGTAAGATAGAGCCGCTTCCTAAGTCATTTGTAAGCAATTCATTAAAAGACAACTAAAACCTTCTGGTAAAATAATAAGCAAGTTTCAGGGGAGTTAGAAAATCGTTAGCAGTAAACTGAGAAAAGGGCTTCGGCCCTTTTTGTTATAAGATTTTTGATATTTTTGGTTGCAACTAGCCAAAAATGCGAAACGCTACCTATACCCTAATCCCTTTCTTAGTAGTTGTCATGCTGACTAGCTGCAAGAAGGACGATTCAACTGCTTATGTGCCACCTGCTCCCACCAAGATTACTTCCACGCTCAGAGACAGTTTACGATACGTAGCTGCGCTAGCCTTCAACTTAGATTCGGCCAATTATGATAAAATCGCACAAATAGAACCGGACCTGCCGGGATCGAAGATTGAACGAAACATGGAGAGTGCTGATGGGGCTTTTATTGTCAAAGCAATAACGACCGGGGACACCACCCATGTGATAAACAAGACCATTCATTACGTCATGATACGATCCAAAAGATCGCCGGGTGAAGGAGTACAATACAGTTATACTCTATTCAAAGCGGTTACCACTGGTGATGATGTTTTGTACCTTGTAAAGTATTTAGCTCCTCAAAATAGTATGGTCTCCCAATTATTCTTTACTAAGAAAAAGTAAATTACCCACTAACTAAGCTCACGCGGCCCAGCCTTTACTATAGCCGCAACTGCCAAATGAATAAGTTTACACAAGCCGTTTGCGAAACGATTTTTAAGGATAAAATCATTGACTCTACCACTGAAAGACCAGGCTTTATGGCTGGCGACGAACAATCAACCAAGTTCCTGATGGCTGGCCGTTGTGATAACAAATGGACAGTAACGCATTTTTTTTACGGTTTCGTAGCCCTTCTTACCGCGATCAATGGCTTTTCCTGGCAAGCCGCCTTTGCGCAGCAGCCCGAGTTGCCAACCCCTTGGACCGCAGCAGCTATGTCTGCCCCAACCCCACTCAGTGAATACCCCCGTCCCCAGCTTCGGCGTCGTGAATGGCTATGCCTGAACGGAACCTGGAAATACCTGGGCGGCAAATCAGTCGCTTCTGCCAACAACCCGGCAACGGTTATTCCTTTCCCAGCCAAGCCCGAAACGATACGAGTACCCTATTGCCCAGAATCGGTCCTGTCGGGCATCAAGCGCAAGCAGGAAACCAACATGTGGTACCAGCGCACCTTTACACTTCCTCCACTCTGGAAAGACAGACAGATCATTCTTCACTTTGAAGCCGTTGACTATAATACTACCGTTTTTGTCAATGGACAGAAAGCGGGCAACCATACTGGAGGGTACGATGCCTTTTCGTTCGATATCACGGCTTTGCTCAGAACCGGAGAAAATAGCCTGATGGTGGCGGCTTATGATTCCAATGATGGGCGCACACCGTCGGGTAAGAACGGGCCGCGTGGCGATTATACTTTCACATCCGGTATTTGGCAGACGGTGTGGCTCGAACCTGTTGCTAAAGAGTATGTCAAAAACATTCGGATTCTGCCTGATTTGGCAGGCAAGAGACTGAAAATTGAGGTGAATGCCAGTTCTTCAGCCAACGTATCAGCGGTCGTTCTGGAGGGGGAAAAAGAGATTGTCAGAGCAGACGGAATTGCCGGAACGGCGTTCTACGTACCGATTACCAACCCAAAAGCCTGGTCTCCGGATTCGCCCTTTCTCTACGATTTAAAAATCATACTAAAAGCGGCTAATGGTAAAGCCTCGGATGAGGTAATGAGCTATTTTGGGATGCGGGACGTAAGCCTTGGCAAAGTGGGTGGAGTGGTCCGTCCGTTGCTGAATGGCAAGTTTGTGATGCAGCTGGGTTTACTTGATCAGGGGTACTGGCCCGATGGTATTTTAACCGCACCAACGGAAGAGGCCTTAAAATCAGACATTCTGTTTACCAAAAAGGCGGGGTTCAACCTGATTCGTAAGCACATGAAAACTGAGCCCCAGCGGTTCTATTACTGGGCCGATAAGTTGGGCTTATTAGTTTGGCAGGACATGCCTGCAATCTGGTATCCCGATGAAGATACGTTAACCACCCGGTCTGCTTTCCGTAAGGAACTCAAAGCGATAATTGATGCTCATTATAATGCACCATCGGTAATTTGCTGGGTTCCCTTCAATGAGAACTGGGGCGCTTTCGATGTGAAGGCCATCACCGACTGGGTGAAGCATTACGATCCGTCCCGTCTGGTCAATGGCAACTCGGGATTCAACAATAATCCGTCTTATCAAAAAGCGTACGGTGATCCCCTAAACGGCGATTTTGTGGACACCCACATTTATGTAGGCCCGACAAAAGCGTCAGTACCGGATAGCCTGCGCGCGGCCTCACTAGGTGAGTTTGGGGGTGTAGGGTTGTTTGTGCGTGGCCACATGTGGCCGGTTGAAAATAATGCATATGCCTACGAGCCAACCCGTGCTGCTCTAACCGATCGCTATATATTTTTATTGGACCAGGTGGAGCAATTAATGCGTTATCGGGGGTTAAGTGTAGCGATTTACACCCAAACCACGGATGTTGAACATGAAGTAAACGGCCTGCTGACGTATGATCGTGCGGTAAAGAAAATGGATGTAGGCCGCATTCAAAAAGTCAATCAGGCGGTCATTCAGGCCGGCAGTAGCTTAACTCCATAATATGCTGCTCAGTATTTTCTAGAAGTGGGCAAAAAGCATGGTTTTTTCTTTCAACAGCGCTACCTTTGCCGTATAATATTTAGAAATGGTGTCTTCCCGAAACTGCCCTACCCAGGGCTGATAGCGCCTGTAAACTACAACTTAATCTGTAGCTACAGTATCCATGCCGTTAGATGTCTTCTCTCGCTTACGTTTTCCCCTTGTTCTGAATTTATTTCAGCACGTTCCCGCATTGCTTTTTATTGGTAAGGAGTTCCTAATTAGCAGACTGATTCTTACAGGTGATAGATATACGTCCACTTTTTTACAAGTGGTGCTGGGTCATGCGATTTCAGGTCGGGAGGCTAATGCTGTGATCACTGGATTGTCGCCGGTAAGCGGGCTTTTACGTGGGTTACTACACTATTCTCTTATGGTATTTTGGCTAACAAACAAACTCAAAAAATATACATCATCAATAGAAAAGATTGGCATAGTTTAAACAGTTTATGAAACGAGTAAATGTCTGGTATTTTGTTGTCTTATGGTTGTGCCCATTGTGGTTAAGTGCTCAGATTCAGGTGTCTTTTCCCGTTAGTCGGGCCGTTTTTCAGCGAACAACGGCTAATGAAGCCAAGATTCGTATAAACGGCTATTTTACCCAATCCGTAAGCCGGATTGATGCCCGTGTTCAGGCCCGTAACGGTCAGGGCAGTTCGTCCGACTGGGTCACGATTCAAGCTAATCCCACCGGTGGAAATTTTGCGGGTGATCTGACCGTGCGGGGCGGCTGGTACAACCTGGAAGTGCGTGGCATGAATGGCGATCAACAGGTTGGCATGACGGTTGTCGAACGAGTTGGCGTTGGCGAAGTATTCATTGTTGCCGGTCAATCGAACGCACAGGGGATATACGATGACATGCCCAGTGCGGCCGATGATCGGGTTAATTCAATTAATTATTTCGACTCGTCAGAATCGCAGGGTGATCCTCCTACAGACTTATTAGGCCAGTTTACGCACCTGGACCAGGGTGCGCGCATAGCACCCCGTGGCCTGGGGACTTGGTGCTGGGGTAGGCTCGGAGATTTACTCGTTCAGCGGTTGAACGTTCCTGTTTTATTTTTTAATGCAGGCTATGAGGGAACGGCCATTCAAAACTGGCGGCAGAGCATTGAAACCGGCCGCGCTCAGAGTGTCTATGTCGCCGATCAGTTCTATAAGGATGGCCAGCCCTACGCCAATCTGCGTCAGGCACTGCAATTTTATACCCACATGTTGGGAGTCCGCGCCATTCTCTGGGAACAGGGCGAGGCCGAGAATTATGCGCACTCTTCATTCAGTAGTTACTTTAGCGACCTTCAGTTTGTGATTAACCGAAGTCGGCAGGACTCGGGGAAAAACATTGCCTGGGTAGTATCGCGAACATCCTATTCGGGAGATATGCTGGGACCTCGGCCAGAAGTGATAAATGCTCAAAATCAGGTGATTTCCTCGGTGTCGAATGTGTACGCTGGTCCGGCCACCGATGGCATTCAAATTCCCCGACTGCGCCCGCCCCGTACGAATACCGACGATGTACACTTCGACGTCAACGGGCTGGCCGAACTGGCCAGTTCCTGGAGTAACAGCCTGAATGATAACTTCTTCAACCAAGTGCAACCTCAGTCGCCCGTTCCGGCCCCGGCCGTATCAGTGGCCTGCGCTGGTACGAATCAATTGTCTATTGCCGTGAATGGCTCGTTTTCGTCGATTAGCTGGAACACGGGAGATAACGCTCAGACGATTGTGAAGGGATCAGGTTTATATCGGGCTAAAGTAAAGGATGCCCTCGGGAATGTGTTGCTTTCCTCGGCTGTGCGGATACCCGATGCCCCAACCATCCAGGTTTCCGGTGCCACTACCTTCTGCGCTGGGGGCAATGTAGTGCTGAAAGCTTCTTACGATAATAACCTGGTCTGGACAAACCAGGCCACCAGCCGGGAAGTGACCGCTACGACCGGCGGAGAGTATGCCGTACGGTACCAGGATGTGAGCGGTTGCTCGTTTGTTTCGTCGCCAGTGGTGGTGCGGGTGAATCCTTTGCCAACGGCACCGGCCATTACATCCTCTAGTCCCACTACCTTTTGCCAGGGCGAAACAACGACCCTAAGTACAGGTGAGAACAACGCCTATACGTGGAACACGGGGCAAACCTCGCGCAGTATTCAGGTACAAACATCGGGGACGTATACGGTAGCCGTGACCGATCAGAACGGCTGTACGTCGCCCCGTTCACCGGCGCTGGCCGTTGTGGTAAATCCGTTACCAGCTACACCCGTTATCAGCCCTAGCCGGAGTACCACCTTTTGCGCCGATCAGCAGGTAACCCTAACCGCAACAGAAGACCAACTCTACCAGTGGACCAGTGGGCAGACTACGCGGGCAATTACGATAAACCAATCTGGTACGTATGCGCTCCGAACCCGAAATAGCTTCAACTGTCTGTCGGCGCAGTCGGTGGCTGTGCAGGTATTGGTGAATCCATTACCGCCAACTCCAACGGTCACCGCCAATGGTCGAACCACCTTTTGCGACGGGGGTACGGTGACGCTGTTAGCCAACAGTTCGCTAAAACCTTTCTGGACAACGGGGGACTCTACGCAAGCGATAACAGTACGCCAATCCGGAAACTATACCGCTCGGGTCAGGGATGCTAACGGCTGTTTTTCGCCTGCATCGGCGGCCTTAGCGGTCGATGTGAAAGCATTGCCGAGTGTTCCTACACTTCAGCAAATTGGTACCTATACTCTGGAAGCAACGGGGTCAACGGGGAGTAACTTTTATCGTTGGTATCTCAATTCTGATACGCTCGCTGCTCAAAGCGAAACGGTTAAGGCTGTTCGTTCGGGCTTATATTCGGCTCAGTCATTTATCAATTATAGCCCTGATCTAACCTGTTTCTCCGCCTTGTCGACCGGGCTGAATTTTGTCGTTGATGACACGAACCAGGGGCTGAGTATCTATCCAAATCCTAGTCCGACAAAAATCGTATTGATAGAAACGCTGGCTGATCTGACCAATGCGACCGTTCAGATTTATACCCTGTCCGGTCAGGAAGTAGCCGCGGCTACCATTCCAACGTTGAACGAACGGAAACAACTGGATTTGTCGATGCTGTCGGGCGGTATGTACATTATGCGCGTACAGGCGGCTGGGTTTTCGGTCGCTAAACGCTTCTTAATCGGTGTTGGTAATTAACCTAATACTTGTATCAGATTACGAAGCCGTTTCTTTGAGTGGCTCGCTGTACTGAAAACGACTCAGCAGATCGTGACTATGATCTTGTTTTAAAACAGGTAGTCAATTTTCACCTAAAATTGACTACCTGTTTTAAAACAAGACAGTTTGCGCATAACCATTTGACCTTTAGTGAGTTTTCCATGGAACAACGTTATCTGATGAACTATGGACTTTCAAGAACTCATGCTCACGTACGGCTATCCCATGCTGTTTCTCGGCGTGCTGCTGGAAAGTGAAGCCTTTTTGTTGGTTGGGGTGTATTTGGCCCAACGGGGTTATTTTTCTTTGCCAGTCGTCATTAGCTTAGCCGCGCTTTCTTCGTTTTGTATCACACAGCTCTGTTTTTTGCTTGGTTATCGCTACGGATCAACCTTTATCAGCACACGACCTCGTTGGCAGCTTCGTTACAATCGAATTGAGCGATTGATGAATCGCTATGGTACGGGGCTAGTGATCGGCTTTCGGGCGCTGTATGGCTTACGAGGAGCCATACCAGCCGCTGTAGGGTTGGCTGGCTTTTCCTCGGTTCGGTTTATGGTCTACAACGCCCTGGGAGCTATAGTCTGGGCTGTGATGGTGGCATTTGTAGGCAGCAACCTAACCCAAGGATTTCAACGGCTCTACGATAGTCTTACACCGTCCGAAACAATGGCCCTTTCCGCGATAGCAGGCTTAGGCGGCTTATGGCTCGTTTACCAATTAGTCAGACGATCTCGCTTAAAAAAACAGCCGTTTTATAAGCCTGTAGTTTAGCCTCCATTCCGTTTACGGAAACTGAGAATTGGTCGCTTACGGTAACGCTACAAAGCTTTTCTAATGGATTCAGTGGCTCTATTTGCGCACGCGGATCTATTGGAGTCAGCTATCCTTGCGTGAGTTCTTAACTATTGCTCGAATACCGAGTATCACGGCGACAAAGCAAGCCACGTAGGCTAACAGCTTGAAGATGACAACTAACCAATAGAAAACGTAATTCATGCCGAGAGGGGATGGGTTGGCCGACGCTTGCCGAAGAAGATACAAGGTAGGATAAAATACATAGTGCTACGCAACTTAAATCCTATATACTTCGCCCTCGACTATTCGACGCAAAATTGCCATGAGCCAATCTTCCCCAGTTAGTAAACGATCAAACACATTTGGCCTAGTTGCCATGGTGATTGTGCTTATCGCATGGGTGACTCCACTATTTCTGATTATTAGACTGCTTATCGCCGTAACTGCTTTGGCGATCATTGGACTGGTTAGAGACAGGAATAAGATTTTTAGTGGTCTGGCTATTGGCATCGGTTTAGGACTGTACTTCCTAAGGTATCAACATGAACTCGGCGGAGACAAGTTAGATAATCAACGCTATGAGGTGAGGTATGAGGTTGATTGTAAAGATTGTACTGTCAGATTTACCAATTCTTCAGGCACTACAGACGAAGAGGAAGGGGTTTATGGTGGCTGGAAAAAGACCATTCAAGCGAACGGAAATGTATTCATTGATATTACCGCTCAACCGAATGGCGATGATCCAGACGCTACGGTTCGACTTTATGTCAATGGTACCTATATAGCTGGCGAGCGTTCGTCGGGGCATTACCTTGCTGCCAGTGCCAGTTGTCGGCCCCGAGATTATTACGATAAAAAATAAAAGCCCGATTTCCACGATTGGGCTTTGTTGTAAGTTCAAGGTTTCCTTCAGAATTGCATCAGAATTAAGCCCTACGTTTGAAGGGTAAAGATGCTTCGGTAATCAAATTTAGGGATTTGACTACCGATTTTCGGCTTCTGCCCTTTTTAGTTGGAACAGTATGCGACCATGTCGTCAGTCTGTTCCGTCGAAATCAAGCTTAACTCAACCATTTATATGCGACATATTTTGTTTGCGCTGTTTTATCTACTAACTACTCCTCTATTAGCCCAATCGACTGGAACAGGTAGTGAATCAGGTAAGCCCAACTCATCCGCACCCGACACTCAGAAAGGAAATGCCAAGATTACCGGCTATGCCGTGGATTCAACCTTAACAAAAGCTGTTGAATATGCCAATGTAGCCTTGTATGATGCCCTTTCGGGTAAGTTAATCGATGGGACGGTAGCCGATGAAAAAGGTAAATTTACCCTTAGTCGCGTAGCACCGGGCTCGTACCGACTACTCATCTCTTTTTTAGGCTATACCGCTAAAAACGTTGACAACATTCAAATTATCAAAGGCCAAACCAAAGACGTAGGCGTGGTACGGCTGGCTGCCAGTACGCGTACCTTAAATGAAGTGACTGTTGCCGGAAGAAAAGCGCTGGTGGAAGATAAAGTCGATCGGCTGGTTTATAATGCGGATAATGATGTATCGGCCAAGGGCGGAGATGCTATAGACATTCTGAAAAAAGTGCCGATGCTGTCGGTGGATTTGACCGGGAATGTTACTCTGCAAGGCAGTTCCAGTGTACGGGTTTTAATCAACAACAAACCCTCCTCTATTCTGGCGGGCAATCTGGCCGATGCCCTCCGACAGATTCCGGCGGATCTGATTAAAACCGTAGAGGTGATCACCTCTCCTTCGGCTAAATACGACGGGGAAGGCAGTGGTGGCATTATCAATATTATTACCAAAAAGAATACGCTGCAAGGATTGCATCTGGATGTGGATGGCGGAGCGGGTAACCGAAACGCGACCCTGGGCTTAAATGGCAGCTTTCGAAAGGGGAAATTGGGTGTGAACCTGAATGGCAATGGGCGAATCATTTATAATCCATCCGCATCAGATTTGGCTCAGACGACGTTTCAGGCATCGGGAGCGGCTCCCATTCAAACCAGTCAACATATCGAAGCTTTTGACAAAGGAACCTTTGCTCAATATGCGCTCGGGTTGGATTATGATCTGGCCAAAAATCAATCCTTAACAGCTGGAGTTCGGCTGGGTATTCGAAACTTAAACCAGGATCAGCATCAAACGACTAGCCTGCTAACCAGTGAGGCTGTTCATATCCCCTCAAAACGGGATGTCAACACCCAAAACCTGTCCAACTCGATTGATATTAACCTCGATTATTTACATACGTACCCCGGAGCCGGTGACGGTCTTCAGAAGGAGCTTAGTGTGTCAACCCAGTACAGCCGTAATAATTTAACCAATAATTTCGATGCCAATCTGTTGGATACAACCGGGCTAATCAGTAGCCGGCAGCGAAACTTGAACGACGCTACAAATCAAGAGTTTATCGTTCAGGCCGACTACCAAACGCCCCTAAGCAAGCGGCTTCAACTTGAATTCGGAGCTAAAAACACCTATCGTCAGGTAACCAGTGATTATGACTACCTGCTAGCTGGTTCGATGTCTGAATTCGTCATTGACCCCAATCGTCCCTCCGGTTTTCTCAATTATGACCAGAATATCGCAGCCGCTTACGTTGCCTCCACCCTGACGTTTCCAAATGGAGTGGTTATCAAGCCAGGTGTTCGATATGAGTATACCAGCATTGGGGCTTCAGCAGGCACAGGCCCTATCTTAGTTCCAGATTATGGCCGCCTTTTACCCAGCATCAATATTGGAAAAAAGGTGGGTGAGAGTTCGAGTTTGAAATTCGGCTATACCCGTCGTATCCGTCGGCCGTTTATCGATGATTTGAATCCCAACTTTAACACGGCTAACCCCCTTAATATCAGGGTGGGTAACCCCTATCTTAAGCCAGAAACCGTCGACCGGATCGAGCTTGGTTATAGTACTCAGGTGAAGAAGACATATTTGAATTTTTCGCTTTACTCTCGACTGAACAGAGATGATATTCAATCCATTAGCCAACGGTCTGATACGCTGGTGGGAGCGGTGGTAACCCGTGTTACGAATCTGGGCAAGGAGTACAATTATGGCACCAATCTATTTGCTACGTTCAATCTATCCTCCCGCTTTAGTATCAACGCGAACATTGACATTATGTATCGCTTTATTCAGGGATATTCCTTAGATATCAATGGATTGTCAACGCAGTTAAGTAATCAGGGCTTCCGCTGGGGTGGCCGGTTGGATTCTCAATTACAATTGGACAAAGGCTGGATTGTGCAGGCAAATTTTGGTTACCGAGGCAAAGATATTGCCCTACAAGGATACCGGATTGGCTTTGCTCAATATTCGTTGGGAGCGCGGAAAAGTTTTACCAACAAGCGCGGCAGTGTGGGACTGGTGGCCGAGAATTTTCTTACTCGAGGTATGGGTTTCACGTCGGTGCTCAATTCGGCCCAGTTTAATCAGGATTTTCGGCAGTATATCTATAACTCCAGTGTCCGGGTAACGCTCAGTTATAAGTTTGGTAGTTTGAACGGAGCGAAGGTGAAGAAAAATAAATCCATCAGTGAAGAAAACTAACGAAAGTCTTTAGGCAGGAATTTAAGCGAGATGAGTTAGCCGTTAGCTATACGTTACCAGTTAAAAAATGTAACTCATTGGCTTCGTTAGCTAGTCCTGTGTCGGTCCATCGGGACTGACACAGGACTGAGATTGAGTGCTGTTTGAACGGGAGAAATTCTTTGAAAAAACCAGTTTTCGAATACTCTACGAAAGGCCTAGTTAACTCGTTTGAGACTCGTCTGCGATTAGGTCAATTTTTCTTTAAAAAAGCTAATCGTCCGTTGCCAGGCCAGTTCGGCAGCGGCTTTATCATAACGAGGAGTCGTATCGTTATGGAAGCCATGATTTGCATTCGGATAGATGTAAGCGGTGTATTCTTTTTTGTTCTCTTTTAACGCAGCTTCGTAAGCCGGCCAACCGGCATTGACGCCTTTGTCGAGTTCCCCGTACTGTAAAAGTAGAGGAGCTTTAATTTTTGCCACGTCTTCGGCAGGGGGCTGCCCCCCGTAAAAAGGAACTGCGGCCGATAAATCAGGTAATCGCACGGCCATCATATTGGCAATCCAGCCACCAAAGCAAAAACCGACAACGCCAACTTTTCCATTACAGTCTTTATTATTTTTTAGATAATCGAAGGCCGCGATAAAATCCTCCAACATTTCATTGCGATCGCGTTTACTTTGCAGCGCACGCCCTTCATCGTCATTACCCGGATAGCCACCCAGTGGAGTTAACGCATCAGGGGCAATCGAGACAAATCCGGCTAGTGCTGCCCGCCGGGCAACATCGGCAATATGGGGGTTCAAGCCCCGATTTTCGTGAACTACGACGATGCCTCCCAATTTCTTCTTCGCATCCGCTGGCATCGACAATAAGGCTTTGATGGCTCCTCCCCCTTTTGGCGATTGATAGGTGATGTAGTCTGATTTTAAGCGGGGGTCGTCGGCTTTAATTTGTATTGCCCCCTTATAATCAGGCATGAGAAAGCTCATTAGAGACGTTACTGTAAGACCGCCAACGGCGTAGATTGACAGCTTTTGCACGAAGTCCCGCCGGTCGATCCGATTGTGGGCGTAGTCATCATACAGATCAAAGACTTCCTGGTTAATGTCTTCTTTTCGAATGTTATTTTGGTTAGCCTCCATACGTAGGTTCTTGAATTTAGTTTGGTCTACACTCTAATAGATGCATCAATAATTAGCGCAGACGACCCGTCGAAATTGTCGTCTGATTAGACTTCATTGACAAGTAAGTACTTTTAAGGCAAATTATAATGAAGCTTTTGCTGCCACTATTTTTAGATCGAGTGTAAATGTATCGTCGATAATTTTGTTGTCAGCTGTTTCAATGATTGCTGCTCGATACTTAATAGTTGGCGACAACCAAAAGATACATGAACACTCCTTCGTCTCAAGTAGGCGCGTTTACTGAGACGACAACAGATAATCCACCGCTCTAAATTATATGCTACAGAATTGCACAGTGAAGTAGAATTCGAGAAAGTCTATTTTATAGAATTGTTAGGCACTATTTAGGTAGTTGCGGAACACAGTTTCGAATTGGATGTATTATCAACTAAATTTAATAAATATGAAATGTAAACTGCTCGTACCGTTTTTTCTATTAACCACTTGTTTTGCTGCGTTTAGTCAAGAAAAGCAGAACACGGCTATTGCTGAAAAAGGTTTAATTAAAGTATCTATTATGTACCCTTATGCCGAAGGTAAAACCTTTAATATGGAGTACTATGAAACGAAGCATATGCCAATGGTAGCCAAGTTTATAGGATCAAATTTGGTTAAGTATACTATTGAAAAAGGGCTTGCCAGTGGCATTCCTAATCAACCCCTGCCTTTTATGGCTATTGGTACATTTTATGTAAAAAGCCTAAGTGACTATCAAGCGGCTGTCGGGCCAAACAGAGACGCCATTCGTGCAGATTTTCCAAATTACACCAATATCAGTCCTGTAATTCTGGTTAGTGAGGTGGTAAAGTAAACAGCGGTGTAGTAAGAAAAGGTGGGGTAGGGACAGTCAACCACTAAAAGGGGGTTGTTTGTGCATTACTTTTTTGAACACCCTCTTCGGTTCTGGGAAGAAAAACCGTTCTCAGGTTGTGCTGGGCTTCTGCCTGCACAGTTTCGATAAAGGGACGAAAGGTTTTGTTATAATCCTCAAAGGCTACCTCAATGTTTCCGTCGTGTTTTTGCAAAGCGTCGGCTAAGGCGGCAGCACCGCTCACCGCCAGTGAGCCACCCATACCCGCAGCCGGAGAGGCACAATAGGCGGCATCGCCCACTAAAGCCACTCTACCTTTTGTCCAGGATGGCATTTTTATCTGATAGAATTCAACGAAGTAAAAATTATCAGCCTGCTGCATTTCGTCCAGCAGCTCGGCCGTTCGCCAGCTTTGCTCATCAAATTGCTCAAGAATCAGCTGTCTTTGCTGCTCCTTATTGCGGTAATCATACGGTATTTCAGTCTCTGAAACAAAGCTGAAAATCACATCCGTCTTATTATTGTAGGCATTCAATGTAATGGACTTGCCCGGCACTTTGAACATCTGCATCGTGCTTTGTTTGATCAGCAGTTTATTCAAAATGGTTAACGAGCCATACGCATTCAAAAAATGGGCATACTCAGCTTCATCACCAAACCACAGTCTTCTTACTCCTGAGTGAACTCCATCGCAGCCCAATACCAAATGAAAAGAGCGTTGGGGGCCATTTTTAAACTTCACAGTTATACCGTCTTCAATCTCCTGAAGAGCTATAATGCTGTCGTTAAATAGAAAGGTAACGTCATTTTTCAACTTTCTGAACAGAAGATCGATGAAGACATCCCGTTCGATCTCTAGGTCGTCAGACGCTGCGTCCTCCATCTGTATGGCGCCCTCCGTCAGATCGTCAGCATTCTTAAACTCTACCAGGTCAACGTGTAAGCGACGTTGTTTTAATTGGTCAAACAGACCCATGCGTTTGACCACGTCTACTGTATCACCTTTGAAATCAACAGCGGCCCCATTGACACGGGGTTGCGGAGCCATTTCTACCACCGTTACCCGATACCCTAACTGATTCATCCACCAGGCAGCGCTAAGCCCGGCTATACTGGCCCCCGAAACGAGCACTTCTTTACCTTTTATTGAGTCCATTGTGTAAGCATTTTTTTACTGGCACAAAGGAACTGCGCGTCATCAGGCTAGGAAATGTCAGGACAGGGTAAGTATTGGACTAATCGCGGTTTTTAGTACGAAAGGCTAGAGCAGTCATGCCTGTTGCTTTGGTAAAGAGCCGTGAAAAATAAGGGTAATCGTCATAGCCCAATTCGGCGGCAATTTCTTTCACTGATTGATCGGTATGATAGAGCAACCGTTTAGCTTCCAAAATGATCCGTTGCTGGATATGATGAGAAACGGAATGACCGGTCGTGTTTTTAACGCATTCATTCAGGTAAGCAGTCGATAGAGCCAGTTTCTGGGCATACTCTGCCGGACGTTTAGCCGTCAAATAGTTATGTTCTAAGTGCTCCCTGAACGCTCTGGTTACCAAGTCAAACCGAGAAAACTTGTTGGCCAATTTAGCTTGCTCTAAATAGGTTGAAAGGATCAAGGCAACGAGGGCGTTACAAACATCCTTTAGCAAGGAGTGATGTAATTTGTCAACCTGCCGATTAAACACGTTCAGGCAAAGTGATACAGCTTCGGAGATGAGGGTAAACGTTTCGGACGTTAAGGCTAAGGGTTTTACAGGGGCAAGGTCTTCTAGAATTTTCAGATACTCAGGGTTCAGATTTTCAGCCGTAATGGCCAAACTAACGACGCTTACCTCGTCAAGGGCCATGGTCTGGTGTACCTGGTCAGGATGAATGTAGATGACTGACGAGGCCTCGATCCTATAGTGTTGAAAATCAATGTCAATATGAACAGTTCCTTTTTCGAGCAGATGGAATGTATGGGTATTGTGTCGGTGTGCTTGTCGATCTTCATCAACGGCATCTACCTTATCTGGCGGAGGTAAATGCGGGAAGGTTATTTTTTCAATGGCAATCCCTGCCTCCAGATCGTTAGTCATGGAATTGACCGGTATGGATTTTGTTTTTTTAGCCATTGATTTTAATTTTCTCTACAGAGAGCTGTCAAAAACTGCAACTGAAATAAACCCGGAGATAGGCATGCTTTAAGCGCCCATATTTTGATGTAAACACATGAATGCTCATTCGTCTCTCGTTAGGAGCGTTTATGGAGACGAATAATTCATGAGTAATTAGTCTAACGTTTTTCGTAGTTTAGCTAAACTATAACTGGTTTACAATAAGTTTATAATTAGCAATAACTTGCTGTAAACTAAATGGTTGTACTTAGTCAGTATCGCTCTTACAAATAGGGTTGCCTATTTTATGCATTGGCCTATGTCCCGTTACGCCATCAATCTTCTTGCCTGAACTCTATGAAAAAATGGTTTCTACTTATCCTGTTTGGCCTCTTACCCCAGCTACTACTAGCTCAGGCAACTCGGCAAATTGTCATCGGGCAGATTGATAGCCTGACCTCAAAAATTCTTCATGAGACCCGTACACTATGGGTGCATGTCCCAGACAGTTATAAACGGGAAGGGCCATCCAAACGACGCTATCCGGTCGTCTATCTGCTGGATGGCGAAAGCCACTTTCCGTCGGTGGTAGGCATGATCCATCAACTAAGCTCCGTCAATGGCAATACAATTTGCCCTGAGATGATCGTGGTAGGGATTACCAATACTAACCGGGGGCGGGATCTGACGCCCACACCGGGGGGCGGAATGATTCCATCGGCTGCCGACAGTACACGACGCAGGAACTCGGGTGGAGGGGAGAAATTCACCGCCTTTATCGAAGGCGAACTGATGCCCCACATTGACTCATTGTATCCCACTGAGCCCTACAAAGTATTCATCGGCCATTCGCTGGGTGGGCTGCTGGTTATCAACACGCTCATTCATCACCCTAACCTGTTCAACGCCTACGTGGCCATCGACCCCAGTATGTGGTGGGCGGATCAACAGCTGCTCAATGCCGCTAAGCAGGTTATAACCAGCCAGAAGTATGCGGGCAAAGTTCTATTTATGGGTATTGCCAATACCATGGAGTCGGGGATGGATACCTCACGGGTACAGGCCGATACGAGTGGCTCGACCAAACACATTCGCTCCATCTTAGCCCTGGATCGCTTGCTAAAGGCCAATGGACAAACCGGCTTACGCTACCAGGGGAAATACTACGGCCTGGACGACCATAGCTCGGTGCCACTCATCACCGAGTACGACGCGCTTCATTTCATTTTTGATGCCTACCAATTAAAGCTGACCGACCAAGACTATGAGGAAGACAATACCCGGTTAGCCGATAAACTGACAACCCATTTTAGGGCCGCCACCCGGCAGTTGGGCTACTCGGTGAAGCCTCCGGAACGTTTGGTCAATGAACTGGGCCAGTATATGGTATCCCAGAAGAAGTTTAAAAAAGCGGAAAGTTTGTTCAAACTCAATGTGGTGAATTACCCAGCCAGTTTCAACGCCTATGACTCGTATGGGGATTACTTTATGGCCCAAAAAGACACGGTCAATGCCAGAGCCAATTTCCAGAAAGCACTTTCTGTGAAAGAGGTATCCGTAACGCGAAAAAAATTAGTGGCTTTACAGGCTCCCAGTAGCCCTGGTCCATCCTCCGTCAATAAGCCAAAAAAATAACCGTCTAGTTAGCGATAGCATTTATTATTTCCACGCGGTTATATAAGTGGCGCGGTCGTCAGCCCTGTATACAAGTGTTTAACTTGACGCCCTATATTATAGGACAAACACATGAACGTTGCTTCGTCTCACATTGGAGGGTTTATGCGAGATTAGCAAAGCGATAGGTATGGGGCAAACCAGTGGTGGCTCTTTTATTTTATTTCTCAACGTATGAAAATTGATGTTCGTTTTTAAATTTTCGCTCGATTGGCTTTTGCTGCAATAAAATCGACTAAATGCTGTCCTTAGACCGATTACCTGAAAAAGCCAGTACGAAATGGGCTTGATTCAACGGAGTAGTAGAAGGCGCCCACAAGTCAACAACAGTACGTTAAACGTATGAATACCAGCAAGACAACAAAAGCCATTTGGATTACCCTCTTTCTTATTGTGGCTCGTTTCACCTACGCCCAACAAACTCTGCGGACCAAATTAGAGGAGGCAAAAAGCCAGTACGACGTACAGGATAGCATCCTGATTAAAACCCGGGATGGCATAACCCTCTCGGCCATGATGGTCCGAAAAAAAGGAATAACCCAGCCGCTGCCTGTAGTCCTTCAGTTTACCATCTATGTGCGCGATACGGGACGAGATATGGCCTCCTTGAAAGAATCGGCCGACAAGGGATATGTGGGCGTTATTGCCTATGCCCGAGGAAAACGATTTAGTTCTAGCCAGATATACCCGTATGAACATGAAGCAGCTGACACCTACGATGTGATTGAGTGGATCAGTAAACAACCCTGGTGCAATGGCAGGGTTGGCATGTTTGGGGGTAGCTATAATGGCTTCTCGCAATGGGCGGCTTGTAAAAAACTACATCCGGCCCTGAAAACCATTGTGCCCTCTGTAGCCAACAGGCCTGGAATGGGCTTGCCCATGGAAAACAATGTATTTGTCAACCCCAATTACGAATGGGCCTTCTACGTTGGCAACAATAAGTACCTGGATACCCTGACCGGAAACGATCGAAAGCGTTTCCGAAACCTGATGTTTGACTGGTGGCGAAGCGGAGTGGCCTACTCTAAAATGGACAGTCTTGACCGAACACCCAACCACTGGTTTCAACGCTGGATTAGCCATCCTGATTTTGACTCCTACTGGCAGGCGATGGCTCCTTATAAAGGCGATTTCGCGCAGATCACTATTCCTGTGCTGGCTTTTGATGGCTACTACAATGATTCACAAAATTCGAGTCTGTATTACCTCAGAGAGCTGCAAAAATATAACCCGAAAACACCTTGTTACCTAGTGATTGGCCCTTACGGCCACTTTGGTACCCAGATCGGTGGAGAACGAGTGATTAACGGATATGCGGTGGATTCAGTGGCCTTGTTGGATATCAAGAAAATAACTTATCAGTGGCTCGATTATGTGTTGAAAAACGGCCCAAAGCCTGCCATCTTGAAAGATAAGATCAACTATGAGGCTATGGGCGCCAATGCTTGGCGCAGTGCTCCTTCGCTCAATAAAATGCATAATGGATTTTTAAGGTTTTACCTGACCGATAAAAAAACAAACGGCTTCTACTCCTTAAGCCCCAAAAAGCCATCAAAAACGGGTTATCTGAGCCAACAGGTTGATTTCGTTGACCGGCAAACCAGTACCAACAACTACTATCCTGATCCCATTGAGCGAAAGACACTTGATACGAGCAATGGCTTTGTATTCGTCAGTGAACCCTTAGCCGAACAACTGCTAGTGAATGGCTCCTTCCTGGGTCAACTCTGCATTAGCCTCAATAAGAAAGATGTTGACCTTGGCCTTACCCTGTATGAGTTAACACCGACTGGTGAGTATTTTCATTTGTCGTATTACATTGGCCGGGCGAGTTATGCCAACGACATGACGAAACGAACGCTGCTGAAGCCGGGTGAACGAACGACCCTTGCTTTTTCGAACACGCATCTGGTCAGTAAACAGGTAGGCAAGGGAAGTCGGCTGGTACTGGCCGTCAATGTCAATAAGAATCCGTTTTCCCAACTGAATTATGGGACCGGGAAAGACGTAAGTATCGAAACCATCTTGGATGCCAAAGAGCCATTACAACTAAAGTGGTACAACAACAGCTACATCAACGTGCCAGTTTGGCGATGAAGCCCAGCGAATAGGCAGGTAGTAAAGCGGGGCATCCTACATAACTGGTAGAAAAGTTTCATCAGCCTAGCCAAGACAATCTTTAACTGGTAATTAATCAGTAATCGATCGAAGAATGATTTTCCCAAAACGGTCGGTTGATTGAAACGGAGAAGATCTACTAAGTTTCCATCTCATAGCATCTGTTTTGTGAATTCTAGAGCAGGCAAAACTTTAGGCTGGTCACACATGATTTATTGATTCAAACGCTTTAGTTACAGACAGCTCAACGCTCATTCGTCTCACTTGGAAGAGTTGAGAATAAATAAACTCAGTCTATTATTCATTCTCAGACTCTTCCAATCAATGCTTTGTGGGGTTATTCGCTTCGTATGGATTGTACGGGATTGGCCAAAGCCGCTTTGACACTTTGAAAACTGATACTTACCAGTGCCGTGCCAACAGCCAACAGACCGGCCCAAACAAATACCCACCACTCGATATCTATTCGATAAGCAAAGCTTTGCAACCACCGATCCATTGCGTACCAAGCGATCGGGATAGCCACAATAACAGCAATAAGCGCCAGGATTAGGAAGTCTTTGGCCAGCAGGCTGATGATCTGAGTCACTGACGCACCCAATACTTTTCGAACGCCAATCTCTTTCGTCCGTTGTTGCGTGGTAAACGCCATTAAACCGAACACGCCTAAACAGGACAGCAGAATAATTAAGGCCGAAAACCAGTGGAGGAGCTTTTCTCCTTTGGCCTCCTGCTGGTATTGTCTATCAAAACTTGTATCTAGAAAAGCCGCTTCAAAAGGGTATTCAGGAATGAGCGACGCCCAAACCGACCGAACCTCGTCCATCGCAGTTGGTTTGAGCCGAACCAGTACATTCAGTGGATTATCTCGTTGATAATACAAAATCAAGGGTTCAACTGAATTATGCAGGGAGGTAAAATGGTAATCCCTAACCACGCCGATCACCCGCTGAGGAAGCGAATCCGTCGTGGAGGTCTTCACTGTCTGGCCAATGGCCTGATCCATGCGCCAGCCCATCCAGTGCACAAAGCGTTCATTAACCACGACGGCCCGGGATTTATCCCCCTCAGAACGGAAATTTCGCCCAACCCGTAACCGGATTTGCAGCAGCGGCAGATAATCTTCGTCGATATGCGCCGAAAAGACGAGCTGCTCAGTCCGCTGACCATTTTTCTCCCGGATCACACTCGCTTTGGCTTCGTTGGTGATCGAACTCAAGCCCAGCGATACGGCTTCAATTCGACTGCTTTTTGCCAGGGTTGCCTTGAGAAGGCGCATCTTTTTGCGAATGGATTCGTCGGGGGGTACTCCAATGACCAGCACCTGTTCTTTGCTGAAGCCTGGGTCTTTGCTGCGCAGATAATTGGTCTGTTGTCGTACGACTAGCGTACCGACGATAAACGTGACCGAGATGGTGAATTGCAGAACCAGTAGCGACTGGCGGGTCCACCCACGAGTAAGTCCATAGGTTTGTCCTTTCAGCACCCGTACCGGTTGAGCCGACGACAAAAACAAGGCCGGATAGAGCCCCGTTAGTAGACCAACCAGTACTAACACGGTGAGACCACCTGCCATCAATAATCCTTTGGGCAGCATTAGCGGAATACCGGTTAACTGCTCAAACAAGGGACTAGCCAGGCCGATCATGACCACTGACAGTATACCACTCACCAGCATTAATAAAAGTGCTTCGCCCAGAAACTGACTCATCAACTGCCGCTTATCAGCCCCCCATTACTTTCCGAATACCTACTTCTTTCTGCCGCTTGGCCGCCTGCACTACGTACAGATTCATATAGTTGATGCAGGCCACCAGCAGAACAAAGGCCGCGATGATGGAAAAGACGACTAAATAAAGTCGATTGCCTTTGGGCGTATCATCGAAGAGTCCTTCCACGAAGTGAAGCTCTGTTAGTGGTTGCAGTTGATGGTTAATTTGGATGTCATTGCCTAAGCCCAATGCCTTAATGCGTGGTGCCACCTGCAGTTGATCAAATTGGGCCAGCTTCTGCTGAAAATGAACGATCTGCGCTTGGTCGTTTAATAACACGTAGGTAAAACAAGATGTATCGAATACGTCTTCGGGGGAGGGGGGGGGCATCCTGCCAGGAAAGCAGCATACTGAATTTAAGGTCAGAGTTAACTGGCAGGTCGCCCAGTACGCCGGTGACGGTGTACGGCTGCTTATTAACCAGTAGCGTCCGCCCCACCGGGTCGCCAGTACCGAAGTATTTGGTGGCCATTTGCTGAGTGAGTACCAGGCTATAAGGCTTATCTAAAGCGGTCTTACTGCCCGACAGCATGTTGAAGGAGAAGACATCAAAAACACCCTTGTCCACTTGATACACCTCACTTTCATTAACCAGACCAGTACCGTTTCGTAGGATAGCCACCGGCATGGCCTTAAAGCGGACTGTCTTCACTACTTCAGGATAGGTCTGCTGAAGGCGAGGCCCAATATCAGCACTCGACACGGCCAGGCCGTCATCAGATCCGGTTGTTTTGAAGCGGGTAATTACGCGAACGATCGAATCGGCCCGTTGGTGGAACTTGTCGAAGGTCAGTTCATTCCAGACGTAAAGCGTGATGAGCCAGCAAGCGGCAATACTGATCGACAAGCCCGTAATATTGATCGCGGTGTAGAGCCGATTTTTTACTAAGGCACGCCAGGCAATTTTGAGATAGTTCTGTAGCATAGACTATTCATTGCTAATCGAGTAGCTAAGGTAGATATATAGCTAATAGACAAGCTGTTAAAGTTTGTTAAGCCAGTCTGATATGCTACATATGAGAAAAGCCCTCCATCTCTCCTTGGAACCTTTGGGGAGACATTTACTACCTGTCAATCTCACCAGTAGCAGGCGATTGGCTAATTAAAAAAACAGATGGACACCCTGGTGTAGTGGATTTCACTCAAATCTCCAGTCAATCTTTAGCCGAAGCATCGAGTAGAAATGTCTTAACTAAGCCTTTAGTTGTTGTACTGGTTAGCCATGTATCGTTTTTATGAAGCTACTGCTCCTACTCCTCCTCAGCTACATCGGGCCATCACTTGCCCTGGCTAACCCCTTACCCAAAACAAGCCCTGAACGCAACTTTGAGGCATTTTGGCAGCTATTTAATCAATACTACGCCCACTTCGAGACCCGGCAAGTCGATTGGTCACAGCAGTATCAACGCTTTCGGGGGCAGGTCACCCCGACCACTACCGATGCCCAACTGCTAGCCATTTTTAACGCGATGGTGGCCCCCCTGAAAGATGGCCATGTGGTCATCTCCCCCACCGGGGACTTACCCGCCAGTGCCCAATATGCTCCCTTCTACCAGCAGTTTCCCACCAAGGCCTTACAGGCCCAGTTTCATCAAGTGACCCTCGATCAACTTCGGGGACGGGGCTTTGGGCCGCTCATCCCTTTTCAGAGTGCACCCTATCAGATCGGCGGCTATTGCCGCTCGAAGGACTACGGTTACTTACAGCTCAATGGCTTCGGAGGTATGCCCTTAGCCCTCTTCAGCCAGCAACTGGACGACATGGTTTGTGCCTTTGCCGATGTGAAAGGGTTGATTATAGACATTCGCATCAACGGGGGAGGCTCCCCAGCTTATCTATGGGCGCTGGTAGGCCGATTGATCCAGGTTAAGCAGTTGGTTGGCTTCGCCCGCAGTCGTATCAATAAACACAGGCACGAGTACTCTCCCTGGGGTGCTTATTATGTATCGCCCAAAGGTGAACAACAACTCCTTAAACCCACGGTGCTCTTAACCAGCGGGGCCACCATTAGTGCCGGGGATCATTGCGCTCTGTATCTGAAAGAACTGCCGTATGTGAAGTTAATTGGGGAAAACAGCAACGGTATGTTTTCGCCCATGCTAGGCAAGACACTGCCCAACGGCTGGGAGGTGGCTCTCTCTCCAACGGCCAAATGGTTAGCGCTAAGCGGGTGAGCTATGAAGCCCAAGGCGTACCGGTTGATGTCGCCGTTACCCATCACCGTAGCGAGATGCAGCAAGCCATTGATCCAGGCTTGGATAAAGCGTTTACGTTTCTCCAAGCTCACCAAGACGAGTTGGCCCAGCAAACCCAGTGTTATGAGCAACTCGCCTTGAATTTTTATGCGGACAGTTTGCTACCAGCTAAGACATATGGCGATATAACCGCTTACTCGAGTGGCTTGGTGGAAGAAGACGCGACCTTGCTGGCTCCCTTTGCCCGGAAGTGTTACTCGCTCCAGAGAATGACTAGCTCGGATCGGGTTGGGCAGCGCATCCAGGCCGAAGGGATAGCGGATTCGAGTTTCTATCAGCAGAATGTCAAGCGTCGTTTTTACGTCCATCTGCCACTAAGGATTCGGCCCCGGATGCAGTGGCCGTTTGTCAAACGGAATGCCCGGCGGTTGACGATTGCCCACCACATTAGTTTAGGCGAAAATAAATACGTTCGGCTTCACTTGAGCCAGGGCGGGGGCAAAGGGGAAACGGTGCTGGTGGTATTGGATCAAGCGGGTCATATTGTGGAGCATTGTGCTTTGAGCTACAACTATCTGAGCAGCCAATTCTACCATTAAGTCACAAAAACAGGCGCATCTCGCGCTCTGAGGGTATTTTGAGCATGGACTAGCTTACGATAGTCGTCCGAAATGTAAGTAGCATCCCTCCAATCCACCCCTAGACCTATACCAACTGCTCATTCGGTGAATTTGGTCAATGACAGGCTTATCCCAATAAGTACTGACACAGCCCGATTGACTACCAGCCCAGGTAGCCTTCGGGCGTTACCCCCTTCAGCCGAAGGTAAACCATGCACTGACCCCGATGGTGGATGATGTGATTATCCATCGCGTACAGATACCGCCAGTTGGGAATTTTACCCCCCACAAACTCCGCCTGCTCGAAGAGTTTCGCGTCGGGGATGGTCGTGATGGTTTGCCGCATAAAGGCGTAGAGCGCTTTCACCTCCTCCAAGACCTGTTGCTTAGTGAGGGCTTTGGCGAGGTCGCGGCCGTTTTTGTAGGGATTGTCAATGCCCAGCCGGGCCGACAGCAGCGTTGTGGTGAACTCGCAGCAATGCCGCCACTGCTCGGCAAAGCTCATGGCTTCGGGTGTATATTTAAAGTCGTAGGCTTGGGCTGGCATCTGGGTGGCTGTGATCAGGGTAAGCTGTTCGGACCTAGCAAAGGCCTCGAGCAGCTCTCGGCGCACGCGTTGGGCTTGGGATTCGAGGTCAATGGAGGCAGGGTGGGCAAGGGCTGTGGTTGGCAGCAGGCTAGTGGCCAGGAAGTTTTTGAGGAAACGGAGTCGGTTCATGGTCGTAAGTTGCCAAAAAGGTGATAATGAGACAGGTAAACTCGATGTACTGGTTTTGGGCGCGTTGAGATCGCAGCCCCACTAAGTTAAGGATACCTTATCAGTATCCAATGCAGCGTACATGGCTTGAAGCAGACGAATGAAGATTCTACCGTCTCACAAAGGAGGGTTATTTGAGATTATTCAGCAGATAGTTAGGAATGATGGGGTGACGCTACTTGGATAAGTAAGGCTTTATTTGCCCATTAGCTGCTGCCAATTGTATTGATCTTTCGAGGCAAGATTCCGTTTCGCCAGCTCAGCAAGCATCGCCTTTAGTTTCGCCCCAGCTAACCACTGCCCATTGACGAAGACACCTGAAATCTTTCGTGTATTTGTGATTGTCTCGAGCGGATTGGCCTCCAGTAAGACCAGGTCAGCCAATTTACCCACTTCTATAGTGCCCACTTCGCTGGCCATCCCCAGCCAAGTAGCCGGTAGCCGAGTAGCGGAAGCTAACACTTCTTCCGGCGTCAACCCGGCCTTTTCTAACAAGGCCAACTCATCATGTAATGAAAATCCGCCCACCACACCCGAAACCCCAGCGTCCGTACCGACCACGATCGGCACACCAGCCTCCTTAAATGCACGCACCAACTGAAACTGGAAGTTGATCAGCTTTTCGAAATAGGCGACTCGCTCCAGGCTCGTATTCTTATTGTAATTGTTGGCCGTCAACCATTTGCTTTGTAATAGGGGGTGCACATAGCGTAGAGTAGGCAACGCTTTTAGACCATCAAGAGAACGCGCTTGATCGGCAATCTGAACGATTGCCGTTAGGGTCGGGCATAACCAGGTTCCGTTTTTTTTGGCCAGCTGAGCAAATCCCCTGGCCTCCTGATCACTAAACGCTTTGGCGTGTTTGGAAAATTCTTCGGCATGGGCAACCATACCGAAATGAGCCACAAAAGCTTGATCTAATTTTCCCTGAAAGGCATCTGGGATATGCCCAATTGTCTTCAAACCCAGTTTAGTAGCTTCATCGATAATAGCGGTATACGTTTCAGCACTCAGTTGTGAATAGAGTTTTATAAATTCGTAGCCTTCCTGTTTAGCATCACGAACGGCCTGACGGCCCTGCTCCGGAGTATTGGTTACTCGTCCAGCCCCGTTACCTCCATTCAGCAGCGCGGCTAATGCCATCCGGGGGCCTATGGCATAGCCCTTCTGAATTTCTTTTCGCTGGCAAAACGATTCCATGCTGGCATTGAGGTTAAATAGGGTAGTGACTCCATTGGCCAGATAGGGAGTCATGACATCCTGCGTATTAAAGGTTATACTAGCTGGCCCAGTGGGCATTCCAGACTTGAGGGAAAAATCAGTGGGTGGATGAACGTGCATATCGATCAGTCCGGGAATAAGCCATTTATTTTTCCCGTCAATAATGGTCGCATCGTTGGAAACGGCCCCGTTTATCGATTCAATGTGCCCATTGTTGATGACGATCGTAGCTTGGTAGACTACTTTATTGGGTGAAGTCATCGCAATGATATTTACGTCTTTAATGATGAATACTTTTAGGGGAATGGTCTGAGCTACAGTCTTGAATGGGGCTAAAACTAGCAGAAAGCAGGCAAAAAGGGGTTTCATTGTCAACTCAATGATTAAACAAGCTGGCGATTGGACGAAGTCAGTTATATACAGGCCTCTCATCTATTGAGCCTAGCTAGTGCCTGTCTAGTTATTGACACCTAATCAGGGGAAACTGTTTGATTGGTAAACGAAAGAATGTTGATACAGAAAGTGCCGTTACGACAATCCTCTGATTTATCGTCTCTCGAAACGCCCGAATAAAGAAGCATGAGATGAAGGATTTTCTCGTTTTATTTTGAGGTGCCATTTTTAAGGCCGAGTAATCAGTACTAATGACAATTTCTAATTTGTGCTACCTTTCGGTATGAACAGAGCCGAAATCATCTTAGCGGAGTTTGTGCAATCAGTTGAGGGCACTGCTGATGCCGCATCAATTCCCTATGTGATGAAAGGGAGTCAGGGGCCTGCTCATGCCATCGAGCACCTGATCCCGGAACTGGGTCTGAGCCGCACCAGCCTGTTTCGGAAAGTAAAATCACTGACGGATTTGTCGACCAACGAATTGATCCGCAATTACCGACTGAAACGAGCCGCCCAACTCCTGCGTCAGGGCCAGGCCGTTAACCAAACTGCCTATCAGGTGGGCTTCGACAGCCCGGCGTATTTTTCCAAGTGTTTCCGGGAGTTGTACCAGCTCACCCCAAGCGAATTTGCCGCTCAGGAGTAATTTTTCTCATTAACTCGCCCATTTTCAGCCATCTTCTGACTGATTGGAACATCCGTTATCAGATTTGGAACATTTGTTATAGCCATCAGGAGTCGGCAAGAGCAACCTTTGTGCCGCTTCTCGGCCACGAATCGCGTAACAATATATAAACCGTCGGGGTGCGAGCAGCGGCTACAAAATCACCGGTAAAAATCCAGTCAGATACACTCTAATTTCTCAAAAAGTATGAAATCATTTCTTCTATCAATCAAGCGCGGCTCCTTGATGGGCGCCCGCCCTTTAGTCTGGTTTTTGACGTTTGTTGTGGGATTAACGACTAATTTCTTAGCCTACTCTACCACTACTGCCGATAATAAAGTGGCAGTCGATAAGTCCGTTAATCCGATAATTGATTCCGTTTATTTCAATAGTAATACGGCAAACGATACGGAAAGCCATCCGGATAAGGAGCTATCTACCTCTCTTACCTCTACAGCGTTGGGCCTGACAGGGACCACTCAAAGTCCGGATTACCAGCCATTAGTCGACTTTTATACCAGCACTGACGGACCTCGTTGGGGTAACCATACCAACTGGCTGACCGGTAGCAGCCCCTGCAATTGGTACGGTGTTACGTGCAACTCTTCTGGGCGAGTAATACAAATTAAACTCATAAACAATAAATTAAAGGGTAGTATCCCGGCTGGTCTATCGGCGCTTACTAGCCTACAGATACTCGATTTAACGGGTAACGAACTGAGTGGCAGTATTCCGGCTGGTCTATCGGCTCTAAAAAACTTGCAGGACCTTAGTCTATCTACTAACTCATTGACCGGCAGTATTCCATCTGGTCTGTCGGCTCTCACTAACCTACAGGTGCTTGACCTGTCTCTCAACGGGTTAAGTGGAGGTATCCCATCCAGCTTATCAGCTCTTAGTAAGCTAGAAGCGCTCGTTTTAGGTTATAATCATTTAAGTGGAAGCATCCCATCGAGTCTCTCGACCCTCAAAAATTTAAAATACCTCTATCTATCCAACAACGAATTGAGTGGATGCTTTCCCGCCAGCCTATCCGTTTTCTGTGGTAGGACGGTAGATATGAGTAAAAATAACCATCTGCCTGGCGGGGGGGATTTCAGGGCGTTCTGCGCAACGGGGGCCGGTAGCGATAGCTTCACCATTTCAGCCTGGGCTAATCCAAAGTCTGTTTGTGTAGGCAACATAGTGAGTCTGAGCGTGACACCAGGTTACTCCTATCGCTGGAGTGGCCCGGCTGGTTATACTGCTTACAGCCAAAGCCCTAGTTTTACTTCGCAAAGCCCCAGCCAAAGTGGCCTGTATTCGGTTACGGCTACTAGTAGCTGTGGGGCTAAGTCAACAGCCAGCGTCAACCTGACGGTAAATGCCTTGCCTAATCCCTCTATCATAGGCCTTGCCAGTGAGTACTGTCAAAATGCTGCCGCTGTTAGTTTGAAGGGCACTCCATCCGGCGGAGTCTTTACTATCGATGGTAAGCCTGCCACGGAGTTCAACCCAAAAAACATGAAAATTGATTTGCAAAATGGCTTTGCTCATTCAGTACGCTACTCCGTTACTGTTAATGGTTGTTCCGCCTTTAAAGACCAACTCGTTCTCATTAAACCATGCTCTTCTGGGCGGCTGGCCAGTAGTGAAACCCTGGAGATGCCCCTACAGGTAACGGTACTGGGTAACCCCGTCAATAATTCGCAGGTGGCGATCGAGGTGCGGGGAGCCGGGGGGCAACCCCTGCGGTTACAGTTGACCGACCTAACCGGTCAGCCCATCAGCGAGCGGTTGATCGAGCCAGCGGGGGAGCTTGAGCGAGCGACGATGAGTCTGAGCGGTCAGGGAGCGGGTCTGCTGCTATTGCGGGTAGTCACCCCTACCCAAAGCCAGACCGTCAAGCTGCTCAAACGATAAGGGCAGGGTTCTATTTGAGGTAACCTCGCCAAAACCGCTACCAACTGATGCTGAGTCGCTCGGGGAATAGAGTTGACGTATTCATCCATAGGGTAGTTTTGCCAAAAGGTCAATGCTTTTCAGGACGGGTCAGCTAGTTGTATTGTGACAACGACCTTGAAATTCAACCAAGGCTTTTTTACTGCACTCTCGAGAACAGAATGATCTGGCCATCAATACCCTTTATGTCATTAGATGTAGCAATTGGTACTAGCCGTTTGAAAGCATCCCTTCGCCCTGCTACATCCGACGAATCAAACCGTTTGTAGGTAACCCAGTCAACAAAAGCGGTATTGCTGGACTGGTGTAGAAATCCCCCTGATGGCAATTTCTCACCGTCCAGTTCTGGTATGTAGATCACCGTCAGTGTGACGGACTCAGTTTCTCCTTTTGGGTAAAAAGTCCAGGTTAATTTCATCGACTCGTCTAGTATTTATTCACACCGCATCAAACTGCCAGCCTGATACTTAACTTCTTTATCTTCAAAAAAGCCTATATGCCACAACTTGATTGTATCTGGACTGACCCGTTCAGTGCGCTCTATCATGTACCGAATCTCAGAGAATCGCCAGGAGCAAACCCAGTCACCATAACCCTTGGAATCGGGAGCAGGTAAAGCTGTTTCTTTAATGGAAAGCTTTAGTTCAGGCCAAGGTGCAAACTGCCATTGGGATGGATACTCCCTTTCTTCAAGCGTGCATTGATACTCCAGTTTATAAACTAGAAACTCCATCCACTCCTTATGTTGACTGCGGGTAACCGTAAGGGGCGTCATGGCAAAATAAAGGAATCTAGCGGTTGACCAACTGCTGTTACAGCCCTAATGTCAATCCCCCGATGCTTCAGGTATTTATAAAGTGTCGTTCGGGAGACCTTAAGTTGCCGTGCAATTTCCAGTACTGATAAGTTGCCCTCCCGGTAAAGGTTAGCCGCAATGTGGGATTTATTCTCATCATCTTTGGATAGGCCCTCTTTGCGTCCAAGCCGCTGGCCACGTCGGCGGGCGGAAGTCAGACCTGCCTTAGCCCGCTCTTTAATGACCTCCCGTTCGAATTCAGCCAGACTGGCAAAGATCCGGAACACGAGCCGGCCTTGGGCCGTAGTCGTGTCGACAGGATTGTTCAGACTGATCAGGCCAATACCTCTACTTTCCAAACACGTGACCAGCTCCACAAGGTGAGCAAGGGACCGCCCTAAGCGGTCAAGCTTCCAGATCACGACCGTGTCGCCCTCACGCACATGATCGAGCAGTTTGGTCAGCTCCGGCCGATCGGCCTTGGCACCACTGACCTTTTCCTGAAAAATCTTATCGCAACCAGCTCCCTTTAGGGCACCTAATTGAAAATTAAGGTTTTGGTCCTGGGTGGACACACGGGCATAGCCAATTTTCATTTTTTCTTTTTCTTCAGCTTGTCTTTAAAGTATTTGGCAATTGCATGCTGAGCTATATAGGAAAGCAGCTCAAAATTGGGAAGAACAACTGTTTCTTTACGCCTTTTGTCGGAGTGATAAATAGTTCTTTCCTCAAAATAACGAGTGTCAGCATTCAAGCTACGGTGTGGAGGGGATTCTCCGGCATGTACAAAGTAAGAACGATGTTTATAAGCGTCAAAAAAGAGTTTTTCAATTATTTCGGTCGTTAGATCTAATGGGTATAACTCATAGCGGGATTTTTCAGACCAGTCGTGTTTATTATGAAGATCGTCTAACTGGACACAAAAAAATCGCCCAGGCAAGCGCCCGGGCGGTTTAACTTTTCCAAATCTAGTTTATTCTTGGCGATAAAAGTAGACAGGAAAAGTAGGGTGTAATAATATTTATACTACCGTTAAGTAATATGAAAATATGCTCGTAATCAGTCAAAAAAAATAATTAGTTTACTACTAACCCAAGTTGCGAGATAGTTTAATCCTGCCAGTCCGGGGTGAGTTTTTAGCGTCTCTGAGGTTCTAAAACAACCATCCCATGACTGACTGGACTTGCAACAGTATACTGGACAAATTTTTAAGCAACCTGTTGAAGCTGCCCATTGTAATAGTCAAAAGGGGAAAGATAGCCTAGCGCTGAATGCCTCCGTTGACGGTTGTACCAGACTTCAA